>Ga0335085_10000220_pt1 | contig 179129 bp, 148 predicted proteins | sample Lox_Sample_45_FD_206712 | JGI IMG/M metagenome (GOLD analysis project Ga0335085, IMG submission 206712) | Soil microbial communities from Loxahatchee National Wildlife Refuge, Florida, United States - Lox_Sample_4.5 | ecosystem: Environmental > Terrestrial > Soil > Wetlands | place: USA... | reverse complement strand
TGGGGTCCTCCTTCGCTGCTCGCCGCCCGGCCTGAGTACGGACGGGTGGTCTTAACCTTTGCTGCGGTGGAAGGCGCGGATTCGTACACGGTGCGAGTCCAGCCCGCGACGGGACCGTCCGCCATGATCGAAGGCGTTCTGGCCACCGATTACTCCGTTCAGGGGCTCCCGAACGGAGTCCGGCACTCGTTCAGTGTCGCAGCCGTGGGTGCGAAAGGGAAGACCGCCTTCTCCAAGGAAATGTCCGCCACCCCGACGGAGGAACCGGATTGGGCAACGCTAGCCGAAGCGTTTCAGGGCTCCAACCCCACGCGCACCTCGTGCCCGTTCTGGATGGTTCACGGAAACGAGTCGGAGGATGAGCTCCAGCAGTTCATGGAGGTGATCCACCGGTTCGGGTTCGAAGGCGTCACCCTTCATCCTTACGATTACAAGGGCTTCCTCGAAGAGAACAACTGGCGGCAGTGGCGGGTCATTGTCAGCCAGGCGAAGAAATTCGGCCTGACGGTCTGGGAGCAGGACGACAAGGACTATCCCTGCGGCTACGCGGCCGGGAAGGTAGTAGCGGCCAACCGCGACTTTGCCCGTTGGGAAGTGACGCTGGCTCATCGAGAGAGTCGCGAAGGTCCGGCGCCGGTGTCCCTGAACGTCGCCGCGCTGCTTCCCGCCAGTCAGCGTCTGGCAGCCGTGGTGGCGGCCGGGCCTGACCATCGTTTCGAAGACCTGACCGACCGCGTGGCTGGCGGACAGCTCCAGTGGAGTGTCTCCGAGGGCAAGTGGGAGATCTTCCTGCACGGCGCCTGGCAGCCCGGTATCGACGATCCCAAAGTCTATCCGGACCTGGTTCGCGGCGAGATCCGGGGCTACATCGATCCTCTGAGCGAGGCTGCCACCAGCCTCTACGTGAAGCTCGTGCTGGAGGGCACCTGCCAGGCGATCGGCGAGGGTGAAGTAGGCCGCACCTGGAAGGGCTTCTACATCGATGAGCCGGGCTTCTATTCGAGCGGAACCACTTTGGGAACCGCGGATGGGGCTGGCGCGGGCTATCCCTATACTCCCGACCTCTTCGCCCGTTTCCAGCCTCGATACGGGTATTCTCTGCGAGGGCTTCTCCCGTTGCTTTGGATCGAGCAGGGCCCGAAGACCGCTCAAGTCCGCCACGACTACATGGATTTTGTGAGCTCGGAGTACGCCCGCCTCTTTATCGGCAGTCAAACGCGCTTCTGCCAGGCGCGCGGGCTCCAGATCGACGGCCACGTCCGCGAGGATCTCCCCTACCAGCTGGGAGGAGGCACCGGCAGCAACTTCCGCACGCTCGAAGCGTTCAGTATGGGAGGCTTCGACCACATCTTCGACCAGTGGTACGAGCCCGACGAAGATGTCTATTGGCGGCAAGCGAAGATGGCCAGCTCCATCAGCCATTACACCCAGACGCCGATGGACGAGGCCATGGTCGAGCACTTTGCGGCCACGGGCTGGCGCACGGGTCTCACCGAAATGAAGGCGATGATGGACTGGACCACCGCCCGTGGTCTGAGTCGCATCGTACCGTGCGGGCTGGATACTGAAGATCCGCCGGTATGGGAAGACGCCCCCGAGTTCTGGCTGCACACCAGGAATCCGCTGGCGCCCTATTTCCCGGCTTATCAGGCGGTCGTCAATCGCGGCACCATGCTGATCCGCGGCGGACGGCACGTGGCCAAGGGGATTTTGCTCGACACCGCCGAGTCGGCCTGGGTGGGCGAGGCGGAACCGGTGTGGCGATCCGCCAAGGCTCTGAGCGAGGCGCATTTCGATTACGACATGGTCTCTTACGGAGTTTTTGCTGATCGGGAACGCACGCGCATCGCGGGCCGCCAGATTCACCTTGGCCGGGAGGAATACGAATTTGTATTCCTGCCCGGCGTGGACGCGATTCCGGTCGACCTGCTCCGGCGCCTTCTCGACTTCTACGAGGCCGGAGGCGCCGTGATCTGCCTGGGTCCGGGGCAGCGCCTCGAGTCCGACCCCAACTTCAAGCAGGTGAAGTATGCGGCTCACTTGCCGGTCCGCGCCGCCGAGGGCGGGCACGAGGAGGAGGTCAAGGAACTGGTGGCGCGCATCTGGGGCCCTCAGGCGAGCGGCCGCGGCCGCGCCGATCTGGTCAGTTACAAGGATACGAGCAGCTTCCTTTATTCTCTCGACACCCACGACGTTTGGATCGATCCCAACCTGACCTTGCTGCAGTTTTATCATCGCCGGCTCGCTGGGCGCGAAGTCTACTTCTTCAACAACGAGGGTGAGGCCGTAAGCACCACGGTTTGCCTGCGAGGCGCACAGGGCACGCCTGAAATCTGGGACCTGGTCGGCGGCAGCATCGGACCCGCGCCTCTCTACTCCCACCAGGACGACGGTATCCATCTCCGCCTCCAACTGGCCCGGTATGAGTCGTTGTTTGTTGTCGTCAATCCTTCCGCCCCGTTGCAATCCCATCTGACCGCTTGCGATGCCGACGACGCGGTCCGCGACGGGAGCGGGCAGATTGTGCTGAGGCAGTACGCGCCTGGACACGTCCGGTACGCGATCGCGCGTGGCGCTGACAACGTTGCGGAGAAGGAGGTTGCGACGCCCTCGCGGCCGCTCACGGTTCTGCCGCTTCAAGAGGGATGGTCGCGGAGCCCGTTTGATCTCAATGGCGCCCTTTACAGTTGCACCTTCGATTGGCCCGCCCAGGCGCCGCTGACGGCCGCGCTGGTCATCGAAGACATGACCCAGGTGATCGGGGTCAAGCTGAATGGCAGAGACCTGGGCCAGCGCTTTACCTATCCTTTCCGCTTCGAACTCGGATCGGCGCTGCGCACGGGGCCCAATCAGCTCGAGGTGCGCCATGTCGAGCGCTACACCTTCACTTCGCGCCTCGGCAAGGTGCGAGTAGTTCCCTATTACGAGTTGCACGTCTGACCATGCTTTGTCCGTCGGCAAACACTGCATGCTTCAGCTCCCGCGGCCTGCGGGCAGCTCTCCTCTTTCTGTTGACACTCCTCGGCTGTGGCCTCGGCCGCGCCCAGGGCGCCCAGGCGGCGGACTCCCAGTCTTGCCGGACGCGGGAGCCGGCGCGCAGCTCGATTCAGCAGGCAGAGGATCAGAGCCGTTCCTACGAGGCCCGGGTGGAATCGTACCGGCTGGCGATCAAGTCCTGCCCCAAGGATGGAGTGCTGTACGCCGGCCTTTCGACCCTGCTGCTGCAACACCAGGACGGCGCCAGCGCCCTGACGTGGGCCCGTCGCGGCTTGGCTGTTGCCCCGGGGAATGCCGATCTTGCCACCAACCTCGGCATCGCCCAGCTCTCGGTGGGGAAGCCGGAGGAGGCGCTCGCCACCCTGAAGATCATTCCATCCTCGGCGAGAAGTTACTTTTACCTTGGGATGGCCTACCGCGCCCTGCGCGATCCCCAGAACGCCCGGCAGGCGCTCGCCAAGGCTTTCAGCCTGGGATACGAAGATCCCTACCTGCTCTACGTCCTGATCGAGCAGGATCGCGAGGCCGGCGATAAGCAGGCCGGTCTCGACGACTTCCGCACTTTGCACGAAAAGTTCCCGGACTCCCCCTGGCTTCCCATGCTTTACGGCGACGCTTACGCCGCTCGCAACGACAACGCGGACGCGGAGGAGCAGTACCGGCAGGCCGCCCAACTCGACCCGGCGCTCCCCGTGGTTCACTACCACCTGGGCTACCTCGCTTTCGCGCGGGGCGACTACTCGCAGGCGGCGGACGAGTTCCGGCGGGAGATCGCCGTCGATCCCACCTTCGCCGCGGCTTACCTTTATCTCGGCACCTCGTTGCGCCGGCTCGGAAAGGATCACGAGGCCCTGCCCTTTCTCCAGCAGGCGGTGGCTCGAGACCCGAATTACGCCTTGGCTTACCGCAGCCTGGCGGTGGCGCAGATCGACGCCGGTCAGTTGCAGCCGGCTCTCGAGACGCTGCGCGCGGCCAGCCGTCGATTTCCCGAAGAGCCAGCCTTTCCGGCTCAGATGGCGGGCCTGCTAAAGCGGCTGGGTCGAACGCAGGAAGCGCGCCAGGAGGCGCAAAAGGCCGAGTTGCTCAGCCGGAAAGGCAATCCCCTGCATCCCGGACTGGCTGCGGCGGCGGATTCGCTGCTGGAGCCCGCTAGCGCATCCGGTGAAACTGGAGCGCGTAACGCGCTGGCCGCTGGGCCGGCGGCGAAGTTGGGTGCGGTCGATACCGCTCCAAGCGGACCCGGCTCCCCACCTGCCTTCGAAGGCATTGCTCCGGGTTCTTCGTCAACCTCGTCCCCGAACCTCGATCCCGCGCTCGTGCCGGCGGCTGAGTGTGTCGCGCGCTCGGATGCTGTCTGTGCCACCAAGGCTCTGGCCGCCGTCACCGGTCCGGCCAGGACCAGCCCTGACTACTTCGAGCTCGAAGCCAAGACCTTGACGATCGAGCGCCAGAGGGACGTGGCGCTGGCCGACATTGCCAAAGCAATCCAACTGGCGCCCCACGAGTACCGTTACCTGATGGCGCAGGGGGAGATCTACCAGAGTTTCAACGACCAGGCCTCGGCCATCCACTGCTTCCTCGAGGCCGATCGGTTGCAGCCCCATGTCTCCGGAACCTTTTATTTTCTCGGCATGAGCTTCTTCTTCGCTGAGGACTATGCGCGCGCCAAGAAGCACTTCGAAGAGGCTTTGCAGCTCGATCCGAAGAACGACCGGGCCGCCTTCATGATGGGCGTCAGCTATCTGATCGATTTCAAGCTGGCGGAAGCCAAACCGTACTTCGAGCTGGCGCTGAAGCTGAACCCGAACAACCCTTTCTGCCACCTCCACTACGGTATTTTGCTCAGCCGCAGCGGCGAGAACCAGGCGGCGCTGGCCGAGCTGCAGACGGCGGAAAAGCTCGATCCCTCGTACGCCCTGACCCACTACAACCTGGGCCACCTCTACAAGGACATGGGGAAGTATCCGGAAGCCAAGGAGGAACTGGAGACCGCCGTGCGGCTCAGGCCTTCCCTGGCCGAGGCCCTATATCAACTGGGATTCGTGTACCATCATTTGGGCATGGAGGCCGAGTCTCAGCGCGCCTATCAGGAGTTCGAGCAAGCCAGTCTGGCTGAGAAGCGCGAGGTCGCCAACCCGATGGAGTCCGACCTCGTGCCGGGAAAGGTGTCGAGCCCCTAAAGGCGTTAGCGGTGCGCAGATCACTTGTTCCACAGCGAGGTAGAATCAACCGGCGATGATCGTCGCAGCCCCATTTCGGGGAGGATCGTTTTAGAATGCCGTCGCGATCCCAGGCCGTTCACAGCCGCTACATCGTCAAGTCGATCGTGCACGCCTCGGCGGTCCTTTCCGCCTTCCAAACGCCGGGCGAAGTGTTGCGGCTGCGCGACGTGGTTTCCCGCTCCGGACTCAAGAAGGGGATGTGCTTCCGGCTGCTCTACACCATGCACGAATGCGGACTGCTGGACAAGGTCGGGGAGAACGAATACCGGGTCTCCTACCCCCTGGGCGGACGCCGCAAGTTCCGCGTCGGTTACGCCGACCAGGACCGCAGTTCCTCCTTCTCCCGCGAGGTCTTCGACGGCCTGGTGCGGGCCTGCCAGAAAGCACAGGTGGAACTGATCGTAGTGGACAACCGCCGCGACCCGCGGTCGGCGCTGAAGAACGCCGAGCGCCTGATCCGCGAGCACGTGGACCTGGCCATCGAGTTTCAGATCGATGAGCAGTCCGCCCAGGCAGTGGCCCTCAAGTTTCAGGGCGCGGGCATCCCGCTGATTGCCATCGACATTCCGCATCCCGGGGCGGTCTATTTTGGTGCGGACAACTATACGGCCGGACTGCTGGGCGGCCGCTGTCTCGGCCACTTTGCCAAACACCAGTGGAAGGACGCGCCGGAAGAGATCCTGCTGCTGGAAATCGCGCGAGCGGGGCCGATCCTACGCACCCGCGTCGACGGCATGCTGGCGGGTATCCAGGAAACTTGTCCCGCCTCGGAGAAACTAAGGGTGGTCAGGCTCGACGCCCGGGGAGAGTTCCGCTCCGCCCTGGAATCCGTCCGCAAGTACCTGCGTTGCAGCGCCGCCCGGCACGTGCTGGTGGGCGCCGCCAACGATCCAAGCGCCTTGGGCGCCCTGCGGGCCTTTCAGGAGAGCGGCCGCGGCGCCTGCTGCGCCGTGGTCGGACAGAACGCCGAGCCCGAAGCGCGGGCCGAGATGCGCCAGCCCGACACGCGCCTCATCGGCTCGGTGGCCTACTTCCCGGAGAGGTACGGGGACGCGATCGTTCGGGTTGCTACCGACATCCTGTTGGGCAAGAACGTCCCCCCGGCCGCCTTTACCACCCATCAATTGGTCACCCCGCAGAATGTCAACCGCCTCTACCCCAACGACGCTCTCTTTGTCCGCCTGGCGCGCGAATACGCTTGAGGGTTGGGGTCTTGCTGAGCCTCGCATCATCTTGAGCAAGCCACTGACTGCGGTAGCGCTACCAGCAACTGTCGCGACCCTCACCCACCGCTGCGCGGTCCCCCCTCTCCCAAGAGGGAGAGGGTTGTTCTCCCCCGACTTTTTGCCCTCTCCAGGGAAGAGAGAGGGTGGCCCGCCGCTGGCGCTTTTATCAGCCGGAGCGGGCCGGGTGAGGGCCCTCGATTACGAGGCGGATGCCCCTGTACAATATTGCGCGAACGCTCAATGGGATCTTTCCAAGTGAACTCGGGTCAAAGCAACAATATCTCGGAAGACCCCAGAGAAAGTAGCTTGATTTCGCAATGTAATACACTGCCTACCAACTACAAACTGGTGGAGCGGCCTCACCAAAATCAATTATTTTAATCCAAGCTATTTGGATTAGATAGGTTACGGCTCGCTGCGACCCGGATCGTAGTCGTTTCGCACTGCGGAACTGTAACAAGTCCGCAGCAACACCTTGACCGTTTCAGTGGCCTGACGAAGAATCGCAGCCCACTGTACTGCTCGTGACGGACTGGCTCGGGTCGGGGTTGGGGCATATCGCAGGGAGGGACACCATGTCAGTGAAGGGCGCGTTACGAGGTCTCGCAGTTGTCGCCGTCTGTTTGCTTCTTTCGGCGAGCGTTGTCTGGGCTCAACTTTCTTTGACTGCCACCATTAGCGGCACCGTGACAGACTCAAGCGGTGCGGCGGTTGCGGGCGCCAAGGTCACCATCACCAACGAGGGCACCGGGATCAGCCTTCAGACAGAATCGACTACGGACGGCGCCTTCGTGATGCCCGGTCTGGCGGTGGGGTCTTACCGGGTGTCGGTAGCCAAAGAGGGCTTCCAGACCTATGTGGAAGAGCATATCGCCCTTCACCCGACTGTCGTCACCACGGTTACGGCGGTTCTGAAGGTGGGCCAGGTCTCCACCGAGGTCACCGTTTCGGCCGCCGCCGCGCAGGTGCAGACCACCACCCCGGAAGTCTCCAGTTCGGTCGCAGGGAACCAGGTCCAGACCCTCCCCCTCAATGGTAGAAACTACCAGAGCCTCTCAGCGCTCATGCCCGGCGTCACCAACACGTCGCCCGACACGGCCCTCAATCAGGGCGGATTCCTGACGAGCAACGTGATGTCGATTAACGGCCAGGGCTTGAGCGGCACCATGTACTTTCTCGATGGCATCTGGGACATGAATACCGGGAACATGACCCAGACCACCGTCACCCCGAACCCGGATACGGTCGAAGAAGTCCGGGTGCTGCAGAATAACTACGGGGTGCAGTACAGCCTGATGGGCAGCAACGTGGTTCTGCTTCAGACCAAGAGCGGCACGAGTCAGTTTCACGGGTCGGCTTATGAATACTTCCGCAACACGTCCTTGAATGCCCGGAACTTTTTCGCGCCCACCGTTCCCACCCTGCAGCAGAACATCTTTGGCTATACCATCGGCGGCCCCGTCTACATTCCCAATCACTACAACACCGACAAGTCCAAGACCTTCTTCTTCTGGAGCCAGCAGTGGTCCAAGCAGCACGTGGCCTCGGTGGTTCAGGGCGCGGATCCTACCGCCGCCATGCGAGCCGGCGATTTCTCGGCTAAGTGCACCACCGGCTTCACCGCCGCCGGGCTTTGCACGACCCCGAGCGAGCAGATCAAGAATCCGGTCACGGGTCTGCCTTACCTCAACAACCAGATCACCACGCCTCTTAACCCCAATTCACTGGCCCTGCTCAACGCCCTGGCCCCGCTGCCCAACAACCCGAGCGGAGGCTTCAACAACTTCATCAACCTGACGCCGACCATCAACAGCACGCGGGACGATGAGATCCGGGTAGATCACAATTTCAGCCAAAAGGTCCGCTTGATGGCCGAGTATCTGGACGAGCGCCAGACCAACGACAACTCATACGATACGTTTTTGGGCTCGCCTTATACTACCAACAGCAATCCGGTTTACACCCAGAACCAGTTAGCCCAGGTTCATCTCACGGCCACCATCAGCTCCAATATGGTCAACAGCACCAGCGTGGCCATGAACAACTACGTGGTGAACCTGGCAGCGAGGGGGATTTACCAGCGGAGCCAGGTGCAGGGTTATAACTCAGCCCTCCCCTTCGAGGGTGGTTTTGGATCCGATCGGCTGCCTCAGATCGGCTTCTCCGGAGGCTGGTCCCCGCTCGGCTGGGCCTACACGCTGCCCTTGAACCATGCCAGCGACCTGGAAAACACCCTGACCGACGACTGGAGCTGGCTGCGCGGTAACCATTTCATCCAGGCCGGCATGCAGATCGTCTTTGGCACCAAGCGGCAGACTGCCTTCTCGGCCAGCAACGGGCAGTGGGCGTTCAACGGGCAATTCACCGGCGACCCGATCGCCGACTACCTGCTGGGCGACGCCCAGAACTTCACCCAAACCAACACCGAGACCCGCCCCTATGTTCACTATCCGATCGATTCGCCCTACGTCCAGGACCGGTGGAAGGCCACCAAGCGTCTGACCCTGACCGCCGGATTGCGCATCCTGTACCTGCCGGCCACCCACGCGCAGCACGGTTACATCAGCATCTTCAACCCGGCAACCTACAATCCCGCCAATGCTCCCATCGTGAACACCAACGGAAGCGTCACTCCTACGCCCACCTACGATCCGCAGAACGGGCTCATCTTCAACGGGGTGGGGGGCTACCCGCTGAATTTCTCGAGTGCGCACGCCTGGGACTGGGCGCCTTCGGTGGGGTTTGCCTGGGATGTGTTCGGTGACGGCAAGACGGCGCTGCGCGGCGGCTACGGAATCACGTATACCCGGGTGCCCACCGGGACGGATTGCAGTTACTTCTGCGGCATCAATTATCCCCTGGTGTCGTCCCTGACCATCGCTCCGGCTTCGTTTCCTAGCCCATTAGGAGGACAGGTAGCTCCGCCCTCCGCCCCAACCCTCGACAGCCAGGACCTGAACCTGCATCCGGCGGCCATGGTCCAAAGCTACAGTCTGAGTGTCGAGCGCCAATTTGGAACCAACTGGTACACCTCGTTGGCTTACGCCGCCAACCGGTCGAATCACGTGGGCGAATATTACAACATCAACCAGCCCATGCCCGATCCCCCGTACGACTACAACCCCATCATCAACACCGGGGTTTTTGCCTATGCCTACGCTCCGTTCCTCGGATACGGGTCGATTACCAGCAACGTTAGTCCCGGCATCGTCAGATGGGACGCTTTGGAAGCCAGCGTCAAACACCCCATGGCCCGCGATTTCTTCTTGTCGCTGGCCTACACCTGGCAACATGGTCTTTCCGACCAGCGGGGCACGGTCTTCTTTGAAAACAACGCCACCATGCAGGACATCTACCACCCCCGGGACAATTACGGGACCACCAACCTCAACGTGCCCCAAATATTCACAGCCAGCCTCATCTGGAATCTCCCCTGGTTCCGTAATGAGAAAGGCTTCGCGGGCGCGGTGCTCGGTGGCTGGCAGTACTCCGACATCACCACGATCCAGTCCGGATTCGCGCAGGATCCGGGTCTGAGCATCGCCAACCAGGGTTTGGCCACGCGCCCGGACCGCGTCGCCGGCAACATCAACGGCATGAAAAACTTCTCGGAGTGGTTCAACACCGCCGCCTTTGCGGCGCCCGCGCCCGGCTATTTCGGTGACGCCGGAACCGGCATCATCGATGGCCCCGGGACCGTCAACTTCGACATGGCGCTGGCCAAGGATTTTCACTTGGGCGAACACGTCACGATGAATTTCCGGTCGGAGTTCTTTAACATCTTTAACCACACTAACTTTAACGGAATCAATAACACCTTTGGTTCCGGCTCGCCCGGCACTCCTGCCTCCTTCGGGTGGGTAACGAGCGCCGCCGACCCGCGCATCGTCGAGTTTGCGCTGCGGCTGCAGTTCTAGGGTTGTGGTTTGGAGAGCGAGCTCCTTCGCCAGCGGTCATTCCCCCGAAAGCGGGAATCGAGAGACGCCGAAAGGAGCTGAGCCGTCGGTTCGGCGATTCATGTTGCGTTTCAGGGCGTCATGCCCGCGCAAGCGGGCATCCACCCGGCAGCCAATTGACGGGGAATATTACTCATGGCACAATTACGATCATGTTCAAGCTAGGCTGCTCATGTTTGGCAATGCGGGCTGCCGTAGGGGATCGGAAGGCTGCTGCGGGAAACGAATTTATACAAACGAACCCGTCATCTTGCTGAAAACAAGGCGCTTCCATTTTTGGAATCGAGCCGATCCCGTCAACTAGCTGAAAACAGATCACTTAAGATTTGTATCCCGTCATCTTGTTGATAAGAAGACCAGTTAGGTCAAACAGGAGGGTGACCCAGATCGCCCTCTCGCCGCTCCCATCCGCTCAGGTCCTTGCCAACCGTCCGATCGCCAAAGGAGAACCGGCCCATGAACCGTAATCGCCATCGACCCTTTCGAATCCTGGTGCTCTGTGGTCTGGCGCTGTTCCTGAGCGCTACTGCGACCGTCCTGAGTCAGAACTCGGGGGACGATTTGGAGAGCGGCTTCCAGAATCCGCCCGATTCGGCCAAGCCGCGAGCGTGGTGGCACTGGCTGAACGGAAACATCACCAAGGAAGGGATCACCGCCGACCTGGAATGGATGAAGCACTCCGGCATCGGAGGCATGCAGATGTTCGACGGCAGCCTGGGCACGCCGGTCTTTGTCGATAAGCGGCTGGTCTGGATGACCCCTGACTGGAAGGACGCGCTTCATCATGCGGGCGACGAAGCGGATCGACTGGGGCTGGAGATGTCGATGGCGGCCTCTGGAGGATGGAGCGAGACCGCCGGACCTTGGGTCAAGCCCGAAGAGGCGATGAAAAAGATCGTCTGGAGCGAGACGCGGGTGGAAGGTCCGAAGCATTTCTCGGGCGTCCTGACGCATCCTCCGAGCAACAACGGCAAGTTCCAGAACATTCCGATGCCGCCCGATCTCGACTTTCCGCCCACGGCCGGCCTGCCAGGCGAAAAGCCCATGCCTCCGCCTCCGCCTCCCAAGCCCGATCCGACCTTTTACGCCGACAGCAAGGTGGTCGCCTATCGCGTGCCCGAGGGCGAGGTGCGGATGGCGGATCTTGCTCCCAAGGTCACGTCCAGCGCAACCGGGGCCGATCTGGCGCAGCTCGCCGACGGCGATCTTTCTAAGCCTGTGACGCTCAAAGTGAACGAAGGCGAATCGCAGGTATGGGTGCAATTCGAGTTTCCGACTCCTTACCGGGCGCAGGCCGTCACCATTGTGGCCGCCAGCGTGGCCGTGTTCAGCGGCGCCTCGATTCCGGACGGCGAAGTCCAGTCGAGCTCCGATGGCACAAATTGGTCGACTCTGGTTAACCTGCCCGGTCCGCCACAAACCACCGGCAACTTTCCCGTGCAGACCTATTCGTTTCCGGAGACCACAGCCAGGTTCTACCGCGTCGTGCTCCGTCCGCCGGTGCCGAATCCCTTCATCCTTGCGATGGCCAAGGAACTGGGCTTCACGATTCCTACCGGGCGCAGTGTCGGCCTGGCGGAAATCGAATTCTCGGGGCCGCGCGTGAATCACTGGGAGGGCAAGGCCGCCTTTGGCGACACTACCGAATTCCACGGCATCGCGACGCCTCAGGTGCCGCCGGCCGCCACCGTGGCGCCCGGCGATGTCATCGATCTCACCTCGAAGATGCGCCCGGACGGCACTCTTGACTGGGACGTTCCGGCCGGCAAATGGACGGTCCTGCGCATGGGTTACTCCCTGACGGGCGAGAAGAATCATCCCGCCAGCCCCGAGGCCACCGGCTACGAGGTCGACAAGCTCAGCGCCAAGCACGTCGGCTCGTACGTGAAGACCTACGTCGACATGGTTTCGAGCGCGCTCGGTTCGAACTTCGGCAAGAGCTTCCGGTATTTCCTCATGGACAGTTGGGAAGCCGGCGTCGAGAACTGGACGGACGACATGATTCCGGAGTTTCAGAAACGCCGCGGCTATGATCCCACGCCCTATCTGCCGGCGCTCACCGGCCGCATCGTGGGGAGCGCCGAAACCAGCGACCGCTTCCTCTGGGACTTCCGCCGGACCATCGCCGACCTGCTAGCCGAGAATCACTACGGCGTGGCCACGAAATACTTCAATCAGCACGGCGTCGGGCTATACGCCGAAGCGATGGGCACTGACGCTCCGACCACCGGCGACGGGCTGCTGAACAAGAGCGAAGTCGACATCCCGATGGGCGAATTCTGGACGCCTCCGGTAGGAGCCAAGGATGGAGCCGAGCATCCCGCCGACCTCGAAGAGGCGGCCTCCGCAGCCCACATCTACGGCAAACCGTTTGCCGCGGCCGAGTCATTCACCACCGCTCCCAACGCGCCGGTCTGGGCGTCGCCTTTCTATCTAAAGCCTCTCGGCGACAAGGCCATGGCGCTGGGCATCAACCGCTTCGTCTTTCACACCTCGGACCATCAGCCGTTCGTGGACGCTGATCACAAGCCGGGCATGACGCTGGGCTTCTTCGGTCAACACTACACCCGCAATATCACCTGGGCCGCTCAGGCTGTCGCTTGGAACACCTACCTGGCGCGCGCTTCCTACCTGCTGCAGCAGGGTCAGTTCGTAGGCGATCTCGCCTACTTCTATGGCGAGGGCGCTCCCGCCACCGTGCCGTTCTGGAAGGCCGTCCGTCCCGCGCCGCCCGACGACTATGCCCACGATTGGATCAATGCCGACGTGCTGCTGAACCGCATGTCGGTCCGTGACGGACGGCTGGTGCTGCCGAGCGGCCTGAGCTATCAGGCGCTGGTGCTACCGGATTACGTTAATCATGTCACCTTGCCCCTGCTAAGCAAGCTCCGCGACCTGGTGGCGGAGGGCGCCATCCTGGTCGCTCCGCGGCCGGTGAGTTCGCCCAGTCTGGCGGACGAGGACAAGGCTGCCGAGTTCCGCTCGATCGTCAACGAAGTCTGGGGCGGCATCGACGGCATGGGTCTGCGTGAGCACGACTTCGGCAAAGGGAAAGTCTACTGGGGCAGGCCGTTGGACGAGGTCCTGGCCGACCAGAAGACGCCGCCCGACTTTGAGTACAATCGTCCGGAGTTCGACTCCGAGCTCGTCTGGATCCATCGCCGCGACGGCGACCGCGACATCTATTTCGTAGCCAATCAGAAGGAGCGCCCGGAAGAGGTCGACACCAGCTTCCGCGTCACCGGCAAGGAAGCCGAGCTCTGGCAGCCCGACACCGGCCTGATCGAGCCCGCCGAATACACCATCGCGAACGGGCGCACCAGCGTGCCCTTGCGCCTCGATCCTTACGGCTCCGTCTTCGTCGTCTTCCGGCATGCGGCTTCAGCGCCTTCACGCACGCTGCCGCATCCGGTGAGCACGCCGCTCGAAACCGTGCAAGGCGCCTGGCAGGTGAGCTTCCCGCCGAACTGGGGAGCGCCGCCGCAGGTCCAGTTCGACCAGTTGATCTCCTGGACCAACTCCTCCGACGAGGGTGTCAAATACTTCTCAGGTACGGCGACCTATACCAAGGACATCGACGTCCCGCAGGATTGGTTCAAACCGGGCGCGAAGCTGATCCTCAATCTCGGCGGCGTCAAAGAGATTGCCGAGGTCTCGGTCAACGGCCAGCCGGTCGGGGGCATCCTTTGGAAGCCGCCCTTCGAGGCCGATGTCACTTCCGCGCTGAAACCGGGGAGCAATCACCTTGAGGTGAAGGTGACGAACCTGTGGCCGAATCGGATCATCGGCGACCGCCAGCCCGGTGCGAAGAAGCAATACGCCTGGCTCGACTATCAGCCCTTTCGCGCCGACACTCCGCTGCTGGAATCGGGTCTGCTGGGGCCGGTCACGTTCTCGGCCGTGACCGTAAAGTGACCGCGTGACGGACCACATCGATGTGCGACTCAATGGTTCGGCACGCACTGGGCCAGCATCTGGGATTCGGTGGTGGCGAATGCGCTCGGGTCTTGCCAGACGCCTTCGCCCTGGCAGATTCCCGAGTAGCAATTGACGTCCGGTGGAGCGTTCTTGGGCACAACCTGGTCAATGAGAAATGACGCTTGCCCCGTGCTTCCGCCTCGGACCGGAGGGGTGGCGCAGAAGAACCAGCTCATGCCTGTCTGCGGGTAGGAATAGTTGGCCCCAGTCGAGACGACGGAGTCAGCCGTCCACCGGCTGATGTCCGAGGGGAGAGGGTTCTTGTTGGTACAGGTGGTGGTATGCTCCCAGCCGTTCACCAGCGTGCCCGAACCATAGGCAAAGTTGGCGCTCGGGAGCAACGGGCACAGGTCACGCGGACCTCCCGTGTAGAGGGTCGTGTCGCAGCCATAGTCCATGCGCGAAACGCCGGGTCCGGAGCCCAGCACTACGTAGTCGAAAAAATCCGACAACCCATAGTGGGCCAGCGAGTAGGCTAGGGCTGCGCTTCCACCGCTGATCCCCTGGCCGCAAAACCCGGTGGTCCGGCTGTCGCGTTGTAGCGTGTTGAATACAGCCTTGAAGACGGTAGCGGGCCGGCAGGCTGCGCTCTTGACCCCGGCTCCATTGGCATCCGCCCAGTCACTGGCCCAGGCGAGTTGCGCCACCTGGAAGCCGTCGCCCACGTAAGCGTCCGCGAAGCCGCTATTGAAAAACGTTGTGCCTGGACCGCCGCTGAGCAGAATGATGGTCCCCTTGGCCGTTCCGATGGGAAAGGCGGCGCCCAACGTAGCGTTGACATCCGGCAGCCCCGGACACGATACTCTGATGGCTTTGCACGTCGCCCCGGTCGCCGCGCCATTGGGGCAGGCGGTCGGGCCAGTGAACTTGATAGTGCCTAGCTTCAGAAGGTCCGGGTTGCCGTGTTGGGTAGCTGCCCTCGAAGCCGGCTTTCCCGACGCCAGCACCAGCGCCGACATGACAGTGGCGCCGAAACCCAGAGCGAGCGACCTTGCCTTAACACGTGGCTGCACTAGACCTCCTCCCGAAACGGCCGGTTAGAAACGGTTCATCCTGGCTCGTGGGTGAGCCTGACGATACACTGCCGGCCGCTTGCGCGCAATCGTCGGAAGCGGGTAATGGCGTGGTGTGTAAGCTGAGTCGGGCTTTAACAGCAGCGGCTCGGCCGTGAGTACTTGCGCTCCAGGCGGGAAAGGTAGAAGTCATCGGCCGAGAGAGGCGATTCGCCTCGGGCGCCCGCGCGGGTGCAGTAGCGCTGATAGTCATTCTCGCCGCTCGCTTCGCGCAGGAAAGACCAGACCGATTTTAGAAGCTGGATGATCATCATTGACTCCGGCGTCCGCTGTCGGCGTTCCCCAAGTCGCTCTCCACGTTTGTCATCGTCATCACTCCAGGTCTCAGGCCGGCAGGCGCGACAGCTCCGCCGGAGCTTCGGTCAGCAGAGCTTGCTTGCGCCCGAAGGCGTAGAGCCACCACTGGCGCACGGACTCGGCCAGAACCAGCACCACCAGCACCGCCAGAATCAACGTGACGGTGGCGTCGAGCCGGTCGTTGAAGATCAGCCGGGAGATCTCCGCCGCTCGGGCCGCAGAGATCGTTCCGGCTGCCACCGAGCCCGATAACTGATCCGACAGCAGCCGGGCGTGCGCCAGAAATCCCAGGCGCGGGTTGGGTGACCACACCTTCTGATAGCTGGCCGTCATGGTGACCGTCACCAGCCAGGCGAGCGGCGCCAGCGTCACTCCCAGGTAGCGCTGCCGGCCCATCTTGATAAGGATGGTGGTCGCGATGCACAGGGCGATGGTGGCCAGAAGCTGGTTTGAGATCCCGAACAGCGGCCAGAGGCTGTTGATGCCGCCCAGCGGATCCCTCACCCCGCCCAGCAGAAAGTAGCCCCAGGCCCCCACGATCAGCGCACTGGTGAGCACGACGCCGGGATACCAGTTGGTGCGCCCCAGACGCGGCGCCACATGACCCAGCAGCTCCTGCAGCATGAAGCGCCCCACGCGCGTGCCAGCGTCCAGCACGGTGAGGATGAAAAGGGCCTCGAACATGATGGCGAAGTGGTACCAGATGGCCTCGAGCCTTCCCATACCAAGCGTGTGCGAGAAGATCTGCGCCATGCCGACGGCCAGCGACGGCGCGCCGCCGGTGCGATTGAAAAGGGTGATCTCGCCCACCCGATGGGCGAGGTCGGCCATCTCCTGGGCAGTGACCGGATAGCCCCAGCCCGAGATGGTGGCCACGGCCGCCTCCGGTGTGGCTCCTACCGCGCCGGCCGGGCTGTTGACGGCGAAATAGAAGCCTGGCCGCAGGACGGTGGCGGCCACCATCGCCATCACGCCCACGAAGGATTCCATCATCATGCATCCGTAGCCGATCGTGCGGGCATGGCTCTCTTTGGCGATCAGCTTGGGCGTGGTGCCCGAGGCGATGAGTGAATGGAAGCCGGAGATTGCTCCGCAGGCGATGGTGATGAAGCAGAAGGGGAAAACCTTGCCGGCGAAGATCGGTCCGGTACCGTCGGTGAAGCGGGTGAGCGGGGGCAGAAGCATGGGTGGATGAGCCAGCAGGATGCCCACTCCCAGCGCCAGAATCGTGCCCAGCTTGATGAAGGTGGCCAAGTAGTCGCGCGGGGCCAGTAGCAGCCAGGCCGGCAGCACCGAGGAGACGAAGCCGTAGACGATGATGATCCAAGCCAGCGCCACGCTGGTGTAAGTGAAGGCCGGGGCCCAGTGCGGCGACTCGGCCACGTAGCGGCCGCCGATCACGCCCGCCATCACCAGCATGAATCCCAGGCCGGAAGCTTCCAGCACGCGCCCGGGCCGCAGGTAGCGCAGATAGAGCCCGATCAGGCAGGCTGCCGGAATAATGACGGCGATGGTGAACATGCCCCAGGGGCTCGACTTGAGCGCGTTGACCACCACCAGGGCGACTACCGCGATCAGGATCACCATGATGGCTAGCACGGCGAAGAGCGCCGTCCAGCCGCCGAATTCGCTGACTTCGGCCTTGGCCATCTGGCCGAGCGAACGGCCGTCGCGGCGCAGCGAGAAGAAAAGGGTGACAAAATCCTGCACGCAGCCGCCCAGCACGCCGCCGATCACGATCCAAAGGGTGCCGGGCAGATACCCAAACTGGGCGGCCAGGATCGGACCGACCAGCGGGCCGGGACCGGCAATGGCGGCGAAGTGGTGTCCGAAGAGCACCCACTTGTTGGTGGGAATAAAGTCGCAGCCGTCCTCCAGACGCTCGGCGGGCGTGGCGCGAGCGTCGTCGAGGCCGAGCACCCGGTAGGCCACGAAGCGGCTGTAGAAGCGGTAGCCGAGCGCGTAAATGCAGACCGCGGCCGTCACCAGCCAGACGGCGTTCAGGGGCTCGCCCCGGGCCACGGCGATCACTCCGAGCGCGATCGCGCCCAGCACCGCCACCAGGAACCAGGAGAGTCTTTTAAGTGCACTCATGATCTGACATCACCGCCGGATTATCCAGCATAATAGTGTTCGGGGGAAGACCGGAGTGGCTTGATCTGTGCTGTTGCCTCGAGAACCGGCCGGGAAGCCTCGCATGGCCGCGGGGGAGAAGGGAAAGCCTGGACCCCCGCTTCGCGGGGGTGACAACGTTTTGGGTGCGGACGTTTTGGGGCACAGCGACTTGAGCCCAATGGGCCATTTCCGCGAAAGCGGGAGTCCAGTATAACCGCCGAGCTTCAGATGACTGCGTTGCGACCCGTGCGAATCGATTTCGCCAACGTCCCGCCGGGGCAGGAAAGGCGCCCCGCCATCTTCCTCGACCGCGACGGCGTGATTAACCGGCGCATTGTGGGTGGCTACGTCACCCGCTGGGCGGAGTTCCAGTTCCTCGAAGGCATGATCGTGGCGCTGCGCGAGCTGAGCCGGCTCAAGCTCCCGATGATCGTGGTCTCGAATCAGGCCGGTGCCGGTAAAGGCTTGATGAGGCGGTCCGACCTCGCTGTCATCACCGCTCGCTTCGTGGGCGCGCTCGCCCGCCGCCGGGCCCGCATCGACGCCGTCTACTACTGCCCGCACGCATCGGAGCAGGCTTGCTCCTGCCGCAAGCCCCACCCGGGACTGCTGCTCGCAGCGGCGCGCGACTGGAAGATCGATCTCAGACGGAGCGTGCTGGTGGGCGATTCGCTTCGCGACATCGAGGCGGCGCACGCGGCCGGATGCAGAGCGATTCTGTTCGATCCGGGTGAAGACTTCAGCGCGAGCGGCGCCGCCGGGCCGGACGGCTCCGGAAGGCCAACGGTATCAGTGCCCGTGGCGGCCGCGGTGTGGCGACCGGCTGATCTCTACGATCAGGTCAGGACCATCCTCGGCCGACCCGGCCACCCCCTCTAAAGTAGCCCATAGACGTCGAGCTGGTTGGCGGTTCCGATGTAGACCTTACCGTTGGCGATCGTCGGCGTAATAAACGAAACCCCGTTTCCTGCCTTGTCGCGAGTACCCGCCTGATTGCTGTTATAGAGCTCCTTGGCCAGGTTGAGAGCGTTGTAGGCGTGCAGGACGCAGGGCTGGCGCAGCGAAGTGCCCACGTCGATGGACCACACGATGCCGTTCTTGGTTCCGTTGGCTGAGATAGAGGGCGTGGTCCCCTGAGCGAAGGTGGTGGGAGACTTCGAAACCGGCGTTGCGGAAAGCATGCCGTTCTTCAGAGCGTAGCGGCTGAGGTAGTCGTTGACGCCGCCGAAATAGACGGCGCCGTTCCAGTAGGCCGGGCTGCAGGTATAGCCTCCCACCGAGCCGGTCACGGTCTGGATGATGTTATTCTGCGTGGGACTGTAGCCTCCCATGTTGCCGCGGTCCACCAGGTAGATGTTCCCCTGCTTGTCGGCGCTGACGATCTCGTCCGGGTAGGTCCCTAACTGCTTGGGCAGAATCACGCCCGCGCCGCCGCCCACGTCCAGGTCGCTCAGTCACGGTAGACGCGCTCTGCGGAGGGGATGGGGCATTTAACCTCGGGCTCTTGGGATGCGGGCGGCGCCCGAGACTAGCCTGCGGCCGGTCCGGGTTCGGGCGGCGTCTCGGTGCCTTCGTCCAGCCAGGCCAGGAACAGCTTGTATCCCACCGAGAGAACGATGGGGCCGACAAAGAGGCCGATGATACCCATGGCCAGGAACCCTCCCATCGCCCCCAGAAAGACGACCAGGATGGGTACCGGGAGGCCTCGTCCCAGCAGCAGCGGCTTCAGCACGTTGTCCATGAGGCCGACGAGGACGCACCAGATCACGAAGATGACCGCCTTGACCGTGGATGCGATGCTAAAGACGTAGATAACCGCGGGAATCAGGGTCAGGCCCCCAACCTGCAGCACCGCGCCAATCAGGAATAGCAGCGCCCACAGTCCCGCTCCCGGGAGTCCCACCACCAGAAAGCCGAGAGCGGCAAACAGAGACTGAATCAAGGCCACACCCAGGATGCCCATGGTCACACTGCGGACGGTCGCGGCGGCGAGGGTTTCGAACTCCTCGGCCTTACTGCCGAAAAGATGAATCGCGAGTTTTCGCGACACTCGGGCGCCGTGGCTGGAGCTGGCGAGAAGGAATCCCGCCACCACGATCGAGATGAAGAATTGCAGCACGGCCAGTCCGACTCCGGCCGCCGCCGAGAGGAGGTCAGAGGCCGCCCCTTTGAGTTGCGGAGCGACGTGTCCCAAGGCCGCCGAGAGGTTAGTGGAAGCGAGACTCCAGAGGTCGCTTAGGGGCTTGCCGATGAGGGGCCAAGAGGCGATATCCGGCGACGGCGGCGGAATCACCAGGGTACCGTTTTGAATGCGGGCAGCCAGAGCCATGGAGCCATCGATCAGCGTTTGGGCGAGCAGCACGATCGGAAGGATCAGGAGGGTGAGAAGCGCAACCGTAAAGACGACGGCCGCCAGGCCGCCTCGACCGCCCAGCAGTTTCCGCAATTTGAGGTACCCGGGATAACCGGCAATGGCAATGGTCAGTCCCCAGGCGACCACGGCGATGAAAGGACTCACAATAAGGAAGCAGGCAGCCGCCAGGAGGGCGACGAGGCCGATGTGAATGGAAACTTCCAGGGCCCGGCTCAGGTACGGCTTCTCGGGTATCGGTGGACTGATGGTCGCCATGGGTCCTCCGCGCAGAGTAGGCCGCTCCGGTCGATCACGGCCCGTGTCATCCAGCCGTCAGTATCGCTGATTTTCGGGCCACTCGTCTGTGTCGTGCCTCACTCCGGCCCGCAGGTCGATCGCACCCCTGCCAGGCAGGGGGCAACTCACCGCGGAGGCAGGTGATGGACCATGCCAGCGTTGAAGGACGTCAATCGCCACTACGTCATTGAGCGCTACCTATCGGGTGGTGGTAGCGAATCTCGGTCGGGTCAACGCAGAAGCTCAAACATGCAGCTTGTAGGCGTCCCGGACTCGACTCACGCCGCCGCTAAGGCAGAGGTGCAATGCGGACAGCGCGTTGCCTTGATCGCCACCGCAGAGAGACAGAATGGGCAGTCTTTGATCACTGCGACGGACGCCTTCTCTTGGCTTTTTAGGCGATTCACCTGCCGGATGAGCATGAACACCACGAAGGCGACTATCAAGAAGTCGGACAGAGTGTTGAAGAAGACACCGTAATTGATCGTGGCTGCGCCCGCGGCCTTCGCTTCGGCGAGTGTGGCATAGGCATGTCCCGAGAGATTGATGAATTTGTTCGAGAAATCCCTGTGGCCTGTCAACAAGCCAATCGGGGGCATTAGGACGTCGGAGACAAAGGAGCTCACAACTCTCCCGAAGGCCGCGCCAACCATGATACCCACCGCCATATCAAGCATACTGCCGCGCATCGCAAATTCTCTGAACTCTCCGAGCAGCCGGCCGCCTTCTTTCCCCAGGAATAGTTTCGGACTAGCCAGGTGAGACATTGCGAGACTGTCGAGAATCGGGTCCTTTTCGGTCGCCATCACACGCCTCCTTCTTATGCAACATGTTTTCACTGCTTGCCCAAGCGGAACTCCTTCGTGTTCCTTAAGGTTGCTTCTTCTTTTTGCTGAAGATATCCAGGATTTGATTCGCCGGATTCTCTTGCTGTGGTTGCCGCTGACCTTTGGCGCTTTGTCCTTGCTGTCCCAGAATTTCCTCCAGGATGGAAGAAGCGGCGCCCAGCGGATTTTCTCCCGTAGGCATGATGCCCCTCAATCTCATTTGGGCCATTCTCCCGACATCCGGAGTGAACTTGGGACTCTGGAATGTCCCGGTGACGTTCGCCGGTACAACGAGTTCTCCCTGGCCGTTGAGTAGCGCAGCGCTGACGAGGCTGCCCAGGTTCATGCCGGCCATGGTGGCCCCGCCGGCCTGCTGGCTGAAGGCCTTGGAGAAAACGGCGTTGAGATGCAGGTTCAACGCCTGGCTGGCAAGGTTCGCCGTGCCGACCGCTCCTACATTGGCAATGTCAAGTGCACCCTGGAGGTTGTTCGTTTGCGCAATCCCGTTCTTCACCAGGACGTTGCCCGTCATTTTCAGGATGTTCGTGAAGCCTTGATCTTTCTGTCCTGCCGTAGGAGAACCGACCAGAGACGCCAATTCATGGGAGATGTCCACGCCAGCGTAATGCACGTTGTTCAAGTTGACGTCGATGGTGCCGTTCAGTGCCCGGACGACCTCGTCGAAACTGATCGCTTTCAGCGGGCCGGCGGCGTGCAAATTCAGACCGAGAGTCCCTGCCCCGCTGATTTTGCCGAGTCCGGTCATTCCGTAGGCCTTCCCGATGGAGAGAAGTTCCGGCAGCGCCGCCTGGGGAGCGCGCAGCGTGGCATCCAGATGGGGTGCGTTGGACGCGTACTGTGCGATAGCGAATTGCGCTGCCGCCGTCGTTCCCCCGCAGGAAACACTGAAGTTGTCCGAACGGATTTCGTTCGGGCTGAGGGTGACGTTGAGCGCCTTGACCTGCACCGGCCTCGGGATGTCCTTCCCGGAAACCTGGATATCGCGTCCGGCAAGTGTCCCGTTCAAGGTTGGTTTGTTTACGGCGCCTTGGGCCTGGATGTCAGCGCTGACACGGCCGTTCACCGTGGCTCCGGGAGAGAAGGCCACACCGGCGGCGGCCGCCAAACGGGCGGCTTCCGTGGGCGAGATGTCATCGGCCTTGATCTCTATGTTCACCTGCGCCGGTGTGGGCCTGGAGTTTAACGTGCCGCTCAAGAAAACGGGGGTCGCTCCCAGCTTGATCGCACCTCTGTTGATTTGGAGCAGGTCATTGGTGAGATCGTCGCTGAGGTCGTAATCCGCGCTGATCGGATACCCCGTCTCGATGCCGTGGAGCCTTGGCTTCTCCACCAGCATCCGTCCGGTGGCCGACATCTTGCCCCCCTTGCTTTCGATGGTTGCGTGTCCGGACAACTCGCCATCCGTACTCGCCAGGGCTGAGCTCTGCAGGAACTGCTGCAATGCCGCTATCCCCACCCCTATCAGGTCCAGGGTGCCCCTGAAGGGCGTGGCTATGGGATCCGCGTATGAGAACGGACCGGCCTTGCCTTGCAGGTTGACCTGTTGGTTCCCCGGCCCGGGCATGTGGACTGCAGCTTCGATCTTGAAGGGCGCGCCCGGGCTGAAGTCGGTTAGTCTAAGGTTGATGTGGTCGTACACCGTTCGCCTTTTCCCTTTCTCCAGATCGGTGATCGCGACCTGTCCGTCCTCGATTGCCAACTCGGCCAGCGATAGTTGCTCTTGCTCGCTGGTACTAGAGTTAGAACCGGAAGAGGGTGCCGTTCCAGGGGGAGCCTTTGCTGTTCCAGTCTGTCCTGCCGGAGGCTCGACGGGCGCTTCCCTCTCCAAACTGGCGACGTTCCATATGCCTTGAGCATTCTTGATCAGCTCGATGCTGGGGCGCTGCAGCATCAGGGAGTCGATCTGAACCGACTTGCTCAACAAGGGAAGCAGTTTCACGGAAAGGCTTACTTCCTCAGTTTCGATGAAGGGGCGGCTGCTGTTGAAGCTGGGATCGTCAGAAATCGAGAGGTAGGCCGCCCGGAAACTTGGCGGGAAAAATCCTACATTCATGTTACCGAGCTCGACCTTGCGATTCAGATGCTGCTCGAGTTTCGCCTGGATCGTTCCCCGGTAATCGTTGGGGTTGATCGTTGCCATGAATGCGATGGAAGCGAGAATGATGAGGGTTACCACGACTCCTATTAAGAACACGAACTTGCGCATGGAAGCCTCCTCATCATGAACCTCTGCTTTCGCGGACCGGCCCATGACATACATACACCCGGGCGCTTCTACCTGCAATTGTCCGGGCGGGTCTTCGTCGAGTCTTGGTGTTGAGCACCTCAACGAGCCTGGAAGCCACCCCTTTTGCCCTCTTGAGGCTTCCCCGGCCTTGTGCCGTCGCCTTTCCAGTCCAGGGTCCCGACACCTCTTATGCCTCCCTCGCTGCCGACATCAGCATCGGCCAGCCCCTCGCCACCCCGCTTACAAGGGTATCCTTAACAACCTTGGCACATGCGTAGGACCTCTTCAGAACGAGGGCAAGCTTTTGGTGGATTGTGACAGCGGGGGAGGTCGAAGTCCTCTGATTTCAACAACGACGATTCTCGCTTACCGTCAGATCCTATGTTGGCCGCAGGGACCGGCTCTCACTGTCCTGCTTTCGATTTATGATGAGAGGTTCGCGCTGGCACGCTTCGCTGGGCTCTGCCTCTGCCAGGGAAGCGGTACAGTTAACATCTACGGGAACGCACTGCCGAAAGTGAAATCCCGTTCCCGGGGGAGTTTCGATGAATACTTCACAGAATCACGAAATCGTTAAGCGAATGCTTTGCTGCGCTGTACTCGTTGCGGTCTGGCCTCTCAAGGCGTATCCAGGACCTCAGCAGGCTCAAGACCGTTCGCCCTCCGGCGGGCCCGCATCGATCCAGCCGCTCCTCGGGCGCTGGGATTTGACCATTCAGACCCCGGCGCGTGAGCTTCCCTCCTGGATCGAGGTTTCGGAAGAGCAGGGGCGCGTCAAGGTGGTGATGGTAGGACTGACCGACCATGCGACGGAATTGAAGACGGCTGGCTTCAAAGACGGACAAATCGAATTCCTCTCCCCCAAGGGCGAAGAGGGTTTCAGTGACGACACGACGTTCAAAGGGAAGCTCGTGGGCGGTAAGTTGGTGGGCATGGCCAGCAGCTCGAGTGGAACTTCCTGGCACTGGACAGGCCGGAGAGCCCCCAGTTTGAAGCGGACGGGGACCCCGAAATGGGGCAAGCCCATCACTTTGTTTAATGGCAAAGACTTCGCCGGCTGGAGGTTCAGCGAGGCCAAGCACGCGAATTGGACCGTGCAAGAGGGCACGCTGGTCAAAAACGGGGACGGTCCTGAAATGATCAGCACGTCCAAATTTGAAGACTTCAAATTGCACCTCGAGTTCAATTGCGGAGAAAACTCCAACAGTGGCGTCTACCTGCGTGGCCGCTACGAGCTGCAAATTGAAACCGACTCTGCCGAAGAACCCCCCAGTCACCACACGGGCGGCATCTACGGATTCATCGACCCCACTCCGGAGTTACCGCGCCAACCCGGGGTATGGCAGACCTTCGACATTACCCTGATCGGACGAACCGTCACGGTGGTGCAGAACGGCCAGACCGTCATTGACCATCGAGAGATTCCCGGCATCACGGGAGGCGCTCTGGACAGCCACGAGGAATTGCCAGGGCCCATCTACCTTCAAGGCAGCGAAAAGGGACGCGTTGCCTTCCGGAATATTGTGATCACCACCGCCGAATAGGGAGACTGGGCAGGAATTGGGGGAAAACGGCGGCACGGACGTCGCGCGGCCCAGCCAGTCCTTGATTGGCATACCGATCGATACAGCTATATCCGGAGCAAGTAGCGCGGGCCGTACACCCGTAGCGCAGACCGCCGGGGTTGCGTCTGCGGTTCTTCCTGCCGCAGGCTACCCGGCATCAAACCGCCGTTCAGATTCGGGTTCCACGATCAGACGGCATTCGAGCGCCGTCGATGGCCAGGCCACAGCGCTGGCTCTGCTCGTCCAAGGAAACCCAGGCGGTCAGGTAAACAGGATGCAAGGTACGCGCTCGGTTGACCGTGCGCCAGCAGCCACGTTCAGTGGTCAGTGCCGTCCTGACCGTGGGCTTCTCTCCGCACCAAAGAACCCACGGTCAATCACAGGACGATTGACCGCGGCTACCAGGTCGACCAAGCGCCAGCCCTGCGGCCGACTGATCAGGCCGGCTCAGCCGACGGACAGCGAAAAGACTTGCTTGCTGCAATGTGTGCAAAACTGACTCGTTCTTCCCGAGGACTCCCTCATCCTCCACCCAAGTCCGGCGCTAACCTCAAGAAAAGATGGTGCGAAGTAAATCCGGCGGATCCGCGCACCTGTCGCCACCGTCGCGTTTTCGTCTGGTACCCTGATAAACGAGGCTGACGCCCGAGCGGGTTTCAACGGGCGTCAGTTCAGGAACCGCTGCTATGTGCACACGCGAGCCGGCTATCCGCACTCTGGCTTTTCTGGCGGCCAACTGCGTCCATGCTGCCAAAAGCGCCCTGATCGCTTGCCAACGAAGCCGGAATCTTTCAGAAAATAATAGGATTGCTAGAAACGTGCCGGTTAGTGCGATTTTTGCGATCTCGCTCTCCTTGTGGTCCCCTGCTCGCCGCTATCGACCCTCGGCGGAGTTGCCGCCACTGGTCCCGCCAAAGCGGCTCCATTACCGCCGCCACCGCCGGGCGCTCGGAGACTGTCATTGAACGGCTCAGTGGCTCGCCGAGGTAGTCTTCCTTGGCACTCGGCTGAGGAGAGTGCTAATCGCACTTGGGCTGTCTTAAGGCTGACGGGGGTCAACAGCCCCGGGGAAGGGGGGGCGAAGCCAAGCGAAGCCAAGTCAACTAAGAATTTTAGAATCAATCGTTTACAGCAAAAACGGCAAAGGCGAAGCCAATCGAGTTATCGTGCTTGTTTTCAATGGGTTGTGGTCGGAAACGGAGCGTTTTTCGAGATAAGTGCGAGGAATGGGCCTTACCGGTCAATGAGCCCGGGGGGGACCGGCGGACCGGACGCGAATCGCTCCCCGGGTAGCCTCCCTGGGCCATTGAATTCGACTAGGTGAGATGACATACTGTGGTTATGGCAACCAACGACATATCGGCAGAGTCTTCGGGCCTTGAGGGCCTTATCTTTACCAAGCTTGACCAGGCGGTGAACTGGGCGCGCAAATCGTCCATCTGGCCCATGAGTTTCGGCCTGGCCTGCTGCGCCATCGAAATGATGTCGATGTCGGCCTCGCGCTTCGACATCGCCCGCTTTGGCGCCGAGGTCTTTCGCGGCTCGCCCCGGCAGGCCGACCTGATGATCATTGCAGGGCGGGTCTCGCAAAAGATGGCGCCGGTGATCAAGCGGCTCTACGACCAGATGCCCGAGCCCAAGTGGGTGATCTCCATGGGCGCCTGCGCCACCTCGGGCGGCGTCTTCAACAACTACGCCATCGTGCAGGGCGTGAACCAGTGGATCCCGGTGGACGTCTACGTGCCCGGCTGCCCGCCGAGGCCCGAACAGCTGATTTATGCCATCATGATGCTGCAGAAGAAGATCGAGGGGCAGCAGGGATCGTTCAAGCAGGCCCTCAGCGGCGTATCCGCCAGGCTAGGCTAGATATCGAGCCTCGTTGCCGATTGCCCGACCCGCCGTCCGCGCCTCTGCTCCCGCCATTTTGCCGCTACCCCGAAGCCCGTTTTGGTGTAACCTGTCGCTCTGCGGCGGAGGCCGCCGGCGGTCGTAACTCCCCGCCCGAGCTGAAAGGGTCTTCGCAGCCTTCGAGGAGGGCTCCGCATGAAACGCGCGCTTTTCGCGGCCCTGGCCGCTCTGATCCTCCACACCCTGGCGGCGCATCCTGCCCGGGCGCAATCCAAACACCCCCTCACCTTTGACGACCTGATGAAGGTCCACCGCCTGAGCGATCCCCAGGTATCGCCGGACGGGCGCTCGGTCGTGTTTGCGGTGGGGGATGCTGATCTCGTGGCCAACAAGGTGATCAGCCACCTATGGCTGGTGCCGCTCGCCGGCGGCGAGCCCCGCCAGATCACGCGGGGCGCGGGCTCCGATAACCGTCCGCGCTGGTCGCCCGACGGCCGTCAGATCGCTTTCATCTCCAACCGGGGCGGAACCCCGCAGGTGTGGCTGCTGCCGGTCGACGGCGGCGAGGCCCACGCGCTCACCTCGATCTCCACGGGCGCGGATGGCGTTACTTGGGCTGCCAAGACTGATCAGTTGCTGTTTACCTCCGAGGTGTATCCCGACTGCGCCGACGACGCCTGCAACAGGAAGCGGCTGGAGGAAGACGAGCACAGCCCCGTCAAGGCCCGAATTATCGACGAGCTGCTCTTCCGCCACTGGAACGAGTGGCGCGACGGCAAGTACACCCACCTCTTCTCGGTCCCGGCGAGTGGCGGTCCGCCGCGCGATCTGACGCCGGGCGCGTTCGATTCCCCCACGTTCTTTCTCGGCGCCCCCGACGGCTACGCGATCTCGCCCGACGGCAGCGAGGTCTGCTACACCTCCAATCGCACCAAGGGGGACGCGGGCCAGTCCGCTGCCGCCTGGACCACGAACAATCATCTCTACCTCGTGCCCGCTACCGGCGGCTCTGCCGAAGCTCGCGACATTACGCCGGGCGTCCACGGTTCCGACGCCTCGCCGCAATATTCCCCGGACGGCCGCTACGTCGCCTACACCGCCCAGGATCGCAACGGCTACGAGTCGGATCTCTTCCGCCTGCGCGTCTACGATCGCCAGAACGGCAACCTGAAAGATCTGACACCTGACTTTGACCAGTGGGTCTCGAGCTTCACGTGGGCGCCCAACAGCGACACGATCTACTTCGTGGCGCCGGAGCGCGCCGAACAGCCGGTGTTCAAAACCTCTGTCAGCCACCCGCATGTTGAGAAGGTGATGGACGGCTTCTTCGACGAGCTCGGCCTGACGCCCGACGGCAAGACGCTTGTCCTCACGCACACCACCCTGATGCAGCCCGCCGAGATCTATCGCGCTTCCAGCGACGGCTCCGGCCTGACCTCCGTCACGCACGTGAATCAGGCGCTTCTGGCGACCCTCGAGATGAATCCGGCGGAGTTCATTTATACCAAAGGAGCGCTCGGAGCCTCGATTGAGAACCTTGTGGTGAAACCGCCCTCGTTTGATCCCAAGAAGAAGTATCCCGGCCTGATGCTCGTCCACGGCGGTCCGCAGAGCGCCTGGGACGACGCCTGGGGTTATCGCTGGAATGCGCAAATGTTCGCCGCCCGGGGCTACGTGGTGGTGATGACCAATTTCCACGGGTCGACGGGTTACGGTCAGAAATTCACGGAGGAGATCTCAGGCGACTGGGGCGGCGCGCCTTATCAGGACCAGATGAACGCCACTGACTACCTGGCTTCTCTGCCGTACCTCGATCCCGAGCGCATTGGTGCCGCGGGCGCGAGCTTTGGTGGCTACATGATCGATTGGATCGCGGGGCACACAAACCGTTTCAAAGCTCTGGTGTCGCATGACGGAGTTTATGACAACCGTAGCATGTATGGCGAGACGGAGGAGCTCTGGTTTCCGGAGTGGGAACTGAAAGGTCTGCCGTGGGACCCGGCCGCCCTTTACACGATGTGGTCGCCTTCGACCTCGGTGCAAAACATTCGCACACCCATGTTGGTGGTCGAAGGAGGGCGCGACTTCCGGGTCCCTGAGGGTCAGGCCTTACAGCTGTTCACCGCCTTACAGCGCCGGGGCGTGCCTTCGCGGCTCCTCTATTTTTCCGATGAGGGCCACTGGGTGATGAAGCCCCAGAACAGCCGGCTCTGGTACCAGACCGTGCTTGACTGGCTGGATCACTATCTGCAGCCCTGAGACCCGGGAAAAGCTCGCGACCTCACCGGCTGGCGGAGGCGGCGGTTTCGCTCGCTCTGGCAACGTGGCTGTGCGCGGCCCTGCTCTTGGACGAGCCGCCGCGGACCACCGTCTTGCCACGGCCCTTAAACGCCGGGAGGATATTGGTCATCGGGGCGGCGGCGGGCGTCGTCAGGCCCATACGGGAGCCCAATGCTTTTTCGCAGGCGGCGAAGTCTTCCTCCACGGTTCCCACCGCCCGGTCGTGAGACCTCAAAAGGTAGCTGAGGTAGGGCTCCAATTGGACACGGAAGCCAGCCACTTCCTGCGCCCTCTGCAAGTATTCAGCTCCCGTCTTCGGGTCATCGTACTGCGTGACAAGGTGGGTAACGGCGTCCGCAGGTTCGACCACGTGGCCCAGGCTGGCATAGACTTCAAACGCCGCCTCGAGGCTCTCTGGATGGCTGTCCAGTTGGTCACGCCACTTGAGCAGTTCTGCCAGCCTGCTTGCGAGAGCCTGCGAGGCGTCGCGATAGGAGCTCCGCTCTGCTTCCGTAGCCTTCCAGCGTTCCGGATGTTCCTGTTGCAGGAGGTCCCGCATTCGAAATGACGGTTGGTAGGCCTGGTAGAGCAAAGCTTTCAGCTCTTCGGGACTCAGCGGCGGCTTTTCGGCGGCCTGAGCCATAATGGGAGTGCCGGCGGCAGGCGCATTGACCCGTTCCGTCTGGAGGGCGGGACCGGCGGCGGCCGGTTGATTCTGAGCGTCTAAGTAAGCCACGTAGCTCTCGAGTTGATGCTGCAGGTCTGTCAACTCGCTGGCCGACTGCTGGAAATCTTTGGCCACCGAGGCGCCTGGCGAGCCCGCCACCGTCTTGATGAAGTCATCCAGGGCCGGCGACAGAGCTTGCAACGCCGAATCCGTGGCTCGGCCGAGATCGAGGTCCTGCGGGTGATTGTAAAACCCGGCGCGCGGCTTCTCCACCGCCGCCAGCGCCGCCTGCAATGAGGCCAGCTTCTGGGCAAAGGCGGCTCGATCCTGGTCCCCCAGCTTCCACTGGTCGGGCTGCAGAGAGCCGGCCAGATCGCCGACCCGGAAAGTGGCAGCGTAAATCTTGTAGATCAGGGCTTGAGCCTGTGCGGGCTCTAAAGCGGCTGCCGCGGGTGCCTGAGGCGTCGACTGCGCGACCGCCTGTGCCGCGGGAACAGCCGATTGCGAGCCTTGCGCCTCTCCCGTCAGGGTCGCGCCGGCCGCCGGCGCTGGCGACGCGGTCTGAGACTGCGCCGGCGGGGCAGCGGCCGAAGGTGGCTGGCTGGATTGCGCCAATACCATCTGGCACACCGTGAGCAACGCCAACCCGCCTGCCGCCGCGCCCAACCTCTCGAAGAACCCGATCTTTAGGGTCATTCCCAAATCTCCCTCGCCTTCATTCCGTACGTCCCCGTTCTGCGCAAGCCGGGCGTATCCCGCGTCAATTCGAGGCGAGTTGACCTCGACTCAGCGCCAGTTCGACCTCGCCCGTGGTGTCGAGAAACTGAATTCCCATGCCGACCCCTGGCAAGGAATAAACCACCCTGCCCGAGCATTCGACGGCCGGATCGTCCGGGGAAACATTAAACGTCAGCCGGACCTCGGACCCTGGAGCCAGAGGCGTGGCGGTATTCAGGAACAGACCGCCCGCGCTGATGTCCCGGCTGACAAAGATCTCGTCCAAGCCGAAGCTCGCGCAGTGGACATCGAGCGCCGCCTCCTCTCGCTTGTGTCTGCGTTTTTCGATCTCGACCTCCATTGCGGGACACCTCGCACTTCAGGCGTCAAAGCCCAGGGCAGCCCTAAACTGCATTCTGGTTTCACACCCTCTGCGTATGCTAGCACACAGCAAGCGGACCTCGTGAGGCTATAATCGAGGGTTTGGAGGCGGAGACACACTCGCCCATTCTGGCAACTGGAGCCCCCTTGATGAATTCGTCTTGGCATCGCAAGCGTTGTACCGTTGCAGCCCTGTTCGTCCCTCTCGTTGCTTTCACCTTGATCTCCAGCGCTCGATGCGCTTTCGCCGAAATCACCTCCCTGGACGGCGATTGGCAGTTCGTGACCGACCCGGGAGGCGCGATGGTCCCGGGCGATCTCGCCACCGCCGCCGGCGTCCGGCCGATCAAGGTGCCCAGTTCGTGGCAGATCGAGTTCGCCGACCTCCGTGACTACGCGGGAGTGGCCTGGTACTGGCGCACCTTAAGCCTTCCAGCTCTTGCTCCCGGCCGGATCGCCCTCATCCGTTTCGGCGCCGTCGACTACAAAGCGGACGTCTATGTCAATGGCCAAAAGGCGGGTGAGCACCAGGGTGGATATATTCCGTTCGAGATTGACGCGACAAAATGGCTGCATCCGGGCGAGAACCTGCTGGCCGTCCGCGTCGCCGACCCCGGTGCCAAGCCCTCTGAGGTCGACGGCATTCGCTACGCTGAGATCCCGCATGGTAAGCAGAGCTGGTACGTACAGACCAGCGGCTTGTGGCAGCCCGTTGAGCTCGAGATCCGGCCGGAGACTCGCATCGGCGCGCTGCACATCCGCGCCGGCGCAAACGGCCACTTTGCAATTGACATTGCCATCCTGTATTCCGGGGGTGGGGCGCAGGCAACTCCGGTGCCCGGTCAGACGTATTACGCCGGGGCCCAGATTCGCGATGTATCCGGCAAGGTGGTCTGGAAACAGGCTCTGAACCTCATAGCGGGCCAACAGCACGCCAACTTCACCGGCGTGCTCTCCGGGCCGCAACTCTGGAGCCCGGCCGCGCCTAACCTCTACACCCTCGACGCCTGGATCTTCTCGGGCGACTCCGCGTCAAACCGTTTCGGCTTTCGCACCTTCGAGTCGCGCAACGGACGCTTCTATCTGAACGGGCAGCCGATCTACCTGCGTGGCGCGCTGGACCAGGACTTTTATCCCGACACTGGCTACACGCCGCCCTCGCTCGATTTCGTCCGGCGGGAGATGAATCAGGCCAAGGCGTTCGGTTTGAACCTGCTGCGCTGCCACATCAAGGTCCCGGACCCGCGTTACCTCGAGGCTGCGGATGAGACTGGCGTGCTGATCTGGTACGAGATTCCGAGCTGGGACAAGCTGACACCCGACGCGGAGCGGCGGGCGGCGGAGACCCTTCAAGGCATGGTAGCCCGCGACTGGAACCATCCTTCGATCATGGCCGTCAGCCTGATCAACGAGAGCTGGGGCGCTGATCTGAAGCAGGCCGCCGACCGCGCCTGGCTCAAGCAGTTCTACGCCCAGGCCCACACCCTCGTACCCGGCTGGCTGGTGGATGACAACAGCGCTTGCTGCGACAACTTCCACATGGCCAGCGACCTCGCCGACTTTCACACCTATGACTCCATACCTGACGCAGCCGGCGACTTTGACCGTTTTGTCGCGGACCTCGCCAGCCGCCCGGGTTGGCTTTGGAGCTCGTTTGACGACGCCCAGGTGAATTCCGAAGCGCCGCTTATGCTCTCCGAGTTCGGCAACTGGGGGCTGCCCCGTGTGCCTGACCCGACGCCCTGGTGGTTCGACCGCGGCTTCGAGGGACAGGAAATCACCCGTCCCGGCGGATTCGCCGCCCGCTTCGCGGTGTACGGATACAACTCCATCTTCCCGACCTTGGACGCGCTCGCCGATGCCACTCAGGAGCACGAGTACCAGTCGCTGAAATACGAGATCGAGAGTCTGCGCTTGCACCCGGAGATTCAGGGCTACGTGGTGACCGAGTTCACCGACATCAACTGGGAATCGAACGGATTGCTCGATCTGTGGCGTCGGCCGAAGTCGTTCGGCTCCAAGCTGCCCCTGCTTCAGGCGGACGATCTGATCGTGGCCCGCCTCCCGAAGCGCAACTTTGCCGCCGGCGACCTCGTTCACGCCAGCCTGTTCTTCTCTCGTTATGGTGGCGGAACGCTGACTGGAGCGACTCTGCACTGGTCGCTGGAAGGATTCGACCAGAGCTATGTCATTCCTCTGCCGGAGGCCAGAGCCGGGTCAGTCACTCCCGCCGGGGCAATCGACTTCACCGTTCCCACGGTCACGGCGCCGGAGCACCGCACGCTCAGCTTCTATGTGGAGAGCGCCGGGAAACGGATCAGCGAAAACTCGCTCGATCTGTTCTTCTTTCCTCCGCCCAGCGACGATCTGAGGCCGGCGGTGGTCTTTGAAGATCCGGCAGGCCGCCTGCGGCGCCTGGCCGAATCGATGCACGCTCGCGGTTATCTCGAGCCCTCCGGCGAAGAGGCTCTGCCGGTGATGATCACTTCCGTCCTCAACAACCGGGCGCAGGCCGTGCTTAGGAGCGGCGGACGCGTGATTCTGATTGCGGCGGAGAAGCAATACCTAGCGCCGGGCATTGAGATCGTGCCGCGGGGCGACTCTTTCTTGGCTGGCAACTGGATCTCGAACTTCTCTTGGGTGCGCAAGGACCATCCAGTTTTCCGCGGCATCGGATTCAGCACCTTGTGCGGCTTTGAGGCTCAGGCCGCCAACCCTCCGGCCGTCATCCAGGGGCTGCCGGCGTCCGCCTTCCCCGATGTCCTGGCTGGGATATTTTACGGCTGGCTCCGCCCGAACGTCGGTGTCCTCCTCGAAGCTCGCGCGGGCAAGGGCCGGCTGCTGGTAACGACCTTCGGACTCCGCGAGGCCTATGGCAGCGATCCCTATGCCACCATCCTGCTCGACAATCTGGTCCGATACGCGGTCTCGGGCTTCGAACCCAAATTCGAGATTCCGATCACAAAGTAGGGCTGCCACGGTGGAATGGCCTTTTAGGGGGTTGCCGAAACCAGCTCAAGCTATATAAGAGACTGGTTACCGCAAGCGAACCCTATCGCGTCAGCGCGATTCGCCAGCGGCCGGCGCCATGAACGGGAACTGTTCGCGGACGAAAGCCAGGGCTGCCTCGCGGGTGTTGATGCGCCCGTCGAGCTGAGCGTCGCGTACCGACTCCAGGATCTCCTTGAAGCGCGGGCCGGGCTCGTGGCCGAGCGCGATCAGGTCATCACCGGTGATCAGGGGCTCGGGCTTGACGACTTCCACCGGGGTTTCCAGCATCATCCGCCGGGCAGCCTCGTATACGGTGAGGTCTCCGTGGCTGGCAAGGCAATCCAGCCGGTGCAGTTCCAGGTGCTCAGCAAATCCATCCAAGGCGAGGAATTTCAACTGCGTGGAACGGCGCATCTGGAGAAAGTCCTTGAAGCGCATGTGCTGGCTGACCAGCTCTACCACGCGCTCCGTCTCGCGCGACGAGAGCCGGAGGCGCCGGCAGATTTCCTCCGCCATTTTGGCGCCAATCTCCACGTGGCCGTCGAAGCGGATGCGCTCCCGCACCGTGAAGGTGGCGGGCTTGCCGACGTCGTGCAACAACGCCCCCAGCGCGAGGGTGGGCGTGGCCTGCTGCAGGCCTTCCAGCATCATCAGGGTGTGCGTCCAGACGTCGCCTTCGGGATGGAACTCCGGAGGCTGGGCCACGCCTTGCAAAGCCTTGACCTCCGGCAGGACCTCCTGGAGCAGGGCGCTGCGGTCCAGCAGCTCAAAGCCGCGGCGGGCCGCGCCTTCGGTGAGGATCTTCAAGATCTCGTCCCGGATGCGCTCCGCGCTCACCCCCTGGATGGCGGGGGCCAGTTCGCGGATCGCTTCGAAGGTGGCCCTGTCAAGGGTAAAAGCGAAGCGGGCCGCGAAGCGTACTGCCCGTAGCATCCGCAGCCGGTCTTCGGCAAAGCGCGCACCGGGTTCGCCGATGGTTCGCAGGCGGTGGGCCCGGATGTCGGCCTGGCCGCCCACGAAGTCGAGCACGCGCCCCTCCACTGGGTCATACATCAGGCCGTTGATCGTGAAGTCGCGGCGGCGGACGTCCTCTTGGGGCGTGCGCGCGTAGCGTACCTCGGCGGGGTGGCGGCCGTCCAGATAGCGCCCGTCGGAGCGGAAGGTGGCCACTTCGGTAGGCTCGCCGTCGCCCGCCACCACCACCACCCCGAACTGCGCTCCTACGGTCAGGCTCCCGGGGAAGAGCTTCACCACCTCGCCGGGTGGTGCGTCGGTGGCCACGTCGTAGTCCTGGGGCTCGCGTCCCATCACCAGGTCGCGGACGCAGCCTCCCACCCAGTAGGCCTGGAAGCCGGCGGACCGCAGCCGCTCGACGATCGCACTGGCCTTTTCGCGCTTCGTCTCCACCAGGCTATTACATCAGGTTTCGGGCGCGCGATGCCAGGAGTCGTCAGCGGGACCAAGCAGGCCTGCTGTTCTGTTAGAATAGGGGTGCACGTCGGCAGCGGTCCGCGTGCGGTGCGGGGGGCATCGTGCAACATGTCGGAGAATAAGGTGGTTTACCCGGGGTCGTTCGACCCAATTACCAACGGCCACCTCGACCTGATCGAGCGTGGCGCGCGGATGTTCGATGGCCTCGTGGTCGCCGTGCTCACGAATATCGAGAAGGAGCCGTTCTTCACCGTGAATGAACGGGTGGAGATGTTGCGAGAGGTGACGCGGCACATCCCGAACGTCACCGTCGACACCTTCAGCGGCCTGCTGGTGGATTACGCCAAGAGGACGAAGGCGCGCGCGATTCTCCGCGGCATCCGAGCCTTCTCCGACTACGAATACGAGCTGCAGATGGCCCTGATGAACCGGAAACTGGAACCGACCGTGGAGACCGTGTTCCTGATGCCGGCCGAGTCTTACACTTACGTCAGCTCCCGGCTGGTCAAGGAGATCCTGGTTCACGGAGGGTCTGTCAAGAACCTGGTTCCGCCGTTGGTCGAACAGCGACTGCGGGACAAACTCGCGGCGCGGCGCGCCGCTCATGGGTGATCATCATGCACTTTTCGGAAGGCATCTCGCGCATCAAAGTCTCGTCCACGGCGGCCGTGGTGGCCCGCGCCGACCAGCTCAAGGCGTCGGGCGCCAACCTCATTGACTTCGGCGCTGGCGAGCCGGACTTCTCCACGCCCGAGAACATCAAGCAGGCGGCGGCGGTGGCCCTGGAGCAGAACTTCACGCGCTACACGCCCACCGGCGGCGTCGCCGATCTCCGGCGGGCCATCGTGGAGCGGCACGCGCGAGACTTCGGATCGAATTACAAGCCCGAAGAATGCGTGGTGACGGTCGGCGGCAAGCAGGCAATCTTTGAAGCCGTGGCCGCCACGGTCGACCCGGGCGACGAGGTGATTCTGCCGGTGCCTTACTGGACCTCGTTTCTCGACATCATCCGCTACTCGGACGGGCAGCCCGTTCTGCTGCAGACTCGCGAGTCCGAGGACTTTGCCTTTCGCGCCGCCGATGTCGAGCGGCTCATCACTGCGAAAACGCGCCTGATTATCGTCAATTCGCCCAGCAATCCGACCGGCGCCGTGCTCGCGGCCGAGGAGATGGCGAAGATGCTGGCCTTGGCGGAGCGCCACGGCCTGTGGCTGCTCTCCGACGAGTGCTACTGCCGCTTTCTCTATGACGGTCAGGCGCCCTACTCGCTCGGCGCCTCGCACAATCGCGCCAACCTGATCGTGGTGGGCTCGCTCTCCAAGACCTACGCCATGACGGGCTGGCGGGTGGGATTCGCTCTGGGTGCGAAAGAGCTGATTTCCAACATGGTGAAATTGCAGAGCCACTCCACCTCGAACGTCACTTCGTTCGTGCAGCGCGGGGCGCTGGAGGCGCTCACCGGCCCGCAGGAATCCGTGGAGGCGATGCGGGCTGAGTACGAGCGGCGCCGCAACCGGATTGTGGCCGGCCTTAGGTCCCTGCCCGGCGTGCAATGCGCGCTGCCCGGGGGAGCCTTCTACGTCTATCCCAACGTGCAAGCGTATCTCGGGAGCCATCTCGACGCCAACACGCTGGCCACGCGTCTGCTGGAGGAGGCGCTGGTGGCCGTCGTGCCCGGACCGGCGTTTGGAACCGCGGAGCACTTGCGATTCTCCTACGCCGCCTCCCTCGAACAGATCGAGGAGGGCCTGGCCAGATTCGGGGCGTTCCTGACCAAGATCGGAGCCGCCTCCACCCCAGCCTATGCCAGCGCCTGACACTCCGGCCCTGCTCGCTCCCGACTTCAAGGAGAAGATCTGGGGTCGCGAAGATCTCGATCCGCTCTATCCCTCCGGAGAACTTGGCGGCAGCCCGGGCCCGGCTCCAGCTACGGCCTCCGCCGACGGTGACGGACCCGAGTCGACCATTCCGCGCATCGGTGAGGCTTGGCTCACGGGTAAGAACGCCACTTTCTTGAGCGGCTCGGCGGCGGGCATGACCCTTGGCGAAGTCGTTCGGCGCTGGCCGAAGGAGCTCTGCGGGCCGGGCTGGCGAAGCGACCAGTTTCCGCTTCTCGCCAAGTTCCTGTTCACCAGCGACTGGCTCTCCATGCAGGTTCACCCCGACGACGAGTACGCCGCCGCGCATGAAAGTAGCTGCGGCAAGACCGAGGCTTGGTACTTCATCGAGTGCGACCGCAATGCGGAGCTGGCCTTGGCGCTACCGCCCGGCACCACGCGGCCGGCGCTGGAGGCGGCCTGCCGGGAGGGGCGATCGCGAGAACTCGCGACGCGATTCGACCCGAAAGCGCAGGAAGTGGTCTTCGTGCCCTCGGGCACCTTGCACGCGCTCGGTCCGGATCTGGTATTGTTTGAAATCTCGGAGACCAGTGACGTCACTTATCGCCTTGACGACTACGCCCGTCTCGACAGCCGGGGGCATCCTCGCCCGCTTCACCTGAAGCGCGGGCTCGAGACCACGCGGCTCGAGGCGCCCGCCTTTCGAGATCTGCCGAAGATCGAGTTTGCGGAGCCGTTCGGCAGCCGCCGCTGGGCGGTGGCGTGCCGTTATTTCGCAGTCGAGCAGATGGCGGTCCGCAAAGCTCACACCTTCGAGCCGAACCGCGATCGCGTGGAGTGCATGGCGGTGATCGGCGGGGAGGGCCGTGTGGAGATCAAGGCCGGCTGGCTGGCCTACCGTCCGGGCCAGACCTGGGTTGTGCCCCCCGGGGCAGCCCCGTACCGCCTGATGCCGGAGAAGTCGTCTAGCTTCCTCCGCTTCTACGTGCCCGACCTCGATCGTGACTTCCGGAGACCCCTGGAGGAGCGCGGCGTTCCGGCGGAGATGATCAGCAGGATTGTATTCGAGTAGCCTCGACGACCCTGGGCCTCAGCTTTTCCGCAAAACCTATGGCTTCGGATTCTATCCTCAACCACGTCTACGCAGTGATCCTGGCCGGCGGCAGCGGCACTCGTTTCTGGCCAGCCAGCCGGCGCCAGCGCCCGAAGCAGCTTCTTGAAGGCGTCTTCGGCCCGGGCACTCTACTCGAACACACGGTGTCGCGCCTTGATGCCGTGATTCCGGCCGAGCGCATCTACATCTTCACGAATACGCTGCTGAAGCAGAGTATCGAAGACCTCCTCCCGCAGGTTCCCTCGGAACAAATCGTGGCCGAACCGGCCGCCCGCAACACGGCGCCGACCCTCGGCCTTGCGGCTCACGAGATTCTGCGTCGCGACCCCGCGGGAATCATGGTGGTTCTGCCTTCCGATCACCTGATCACTAAACCGGCCATGTTCCGCCGTGTGCTCCGCGCTGCCCTGCGATGGGCGGATACGGAGGGCCGGTCCGTTCTGGTGGGGCTGAAGCCGGCGTCAGCTCACACCGGCTATGGCTATCTGCAGAAGGGCAGCCTGGCAAGTGAGCTCCAGGGCCAGAAGATTTACAGGGTCCGAAAGTTCAAGGAGAAGCCTTCAGCGCGCCTCGCTCAAAGGTATGTCGCCTCGGGCAGATATCTATGGAATGGCGGGATGTTTGTCTGGCGGGCTTCGACCTTGATCGCCAACCTCGCTCGCTTCAAGCCTGCAATGGCCCAAAGCTTGGCCCGCATCGCCGAAGCGGGTGGCGCAGCTGCCACCCCAGTCCTGAATCGCATCTATCCGAAGCTCGAGAAGATTTCGATCGACTATGCGGTCGCCGAGAAGGCTAGAGAAGTGTACGCGGTGGCGGCCGACTTTGGCTGGAGCGATGTTGGCAGCTGGTCGGAAGTTTACGCGCTGCGCCCCAAGGATGCGACAGGCAACGCCCGGCCCCGGAGCACCTTCTGCTTGAACGCAGAGGGCAACCTGATTGTGTCCGAGACCTTTGTGGCCGCCGTGGGTGTGCGCGACCTGATCATTGTGCAGACTCCCGACGCCATCCTGGTGGCTGACCGGCATCAGGCGCAGAACGTCGGCAAGGCGGTCGCGGCCATGGAGTCCAAGGGGTGGAAGCACCTGCTCTAGAACAGCAAGCTGCCGAGCCCGAGTCCGCGAGGTATCATCGCGCTCACCGTATCCTGTCGCTGACAGGCTATCTCACCGATCTCGCGGTGCTCGTCGTTCTGCTTTTCAGCGGGCGGAGTGCGGCGATGCGTTCTTTCGCTGAAGATGTCAGCTCTCACCCGGCCGTCGCCTTGCTGATTTACCTCCTGATGCTCGGCGGCCTCCTCAAGGTCGCGGACCTTCCGTTTGACTACCTCGGGGGCTTCTGGTTGGAGCATCGCTACCACCTCTCGAATCTCACCTTCGGCGCCTGGGCGAAAGACGAGGTCAAGGAATTGCTGGTCGGTGGAGCGCTCGGTCTTCTTGCACTTGAATTCCTCTATTGGACCTTGCGCGCCTGGCCTCAAAATTGGTGGCTCGTCACGGGCGCCGTTTTTGCGGCTTTCTTCATTCTTATGGCGAACCTGGCGCCGGTCCTGATCCTGCCGATCTTTTTCAAACTCACGCCACTTTCGAATCCGGCCCTCGAAGCACGCTTGCGGCGGCTGGCGGAGCGCGCCGGAACTCGCGTGCGGGGCGTTTTCGAGTGGAAGCTTGGCGAAAAAACCAAGAAGGCCAACGCTGCCCTCACGGGGCTTGGCAACACGCGTCGCATCCTGCTGTCGGATACCCTGCTGACCGCGTTCAGCGAGGACGAAGTGGAGGCGGTGCTGGCCCACGAGCTCGGCCACCACGTTCACGCCGACATCTGGCGCGGCCTCGCCCTGCGGACGGTGGCGACATTTCTCGGCCTCTATGCCGTGAGCGTCGCGCTGGAGCGCTGGAGCGCGCCATTGGGCTTTCGAGATTCCTCGGACTTTGCGAACCTGCCCCTGCTGGCGCTGGTCGTTCTGATGGTTTCGCTCCTGCTGCTTCCGGTCGTGAACGGCCTGGCGCGTGGCATGGAGCGCGCGGCCGACTCTTATGCCGTCCGGTCGATTGCCGACCCTTCGGCCCTGGCGTCGGGCCTCGAGCGGCTGGCCACGCTCAACCTGGCCGAGCGTCAACCGCACCCCTGGATCGAGTTCATCTTCCACAGCCACCCATCGATCGAGAAGCGCCTTGAGCTGATTCGAAGGTCGGCGTCGGCTGGGCATTAATTCAAGGTGAGGGAGAGACATCCTTGGCGGCGTCCGCCGGGAGAGACAGAGACTTGCGGACGGCATCCAGGACGCCGTTGACGAACTCCGCCGACTCGGCCGCCGAGAATCGCCGGGCTAGTTCAATAGCCTCGTTGATGACCACCGCGGGCGGCGTCCCGGGGTAGTGCAGCAGCTCGTGCAGCGCCAGGCGCAGGACGTTGCGGTCGACCGCGGCCATGCGCTCGAGCTTCCAGTGCTCGGCGTGGCGGCGAAGCAAGGGATCGATGGTTTCAATCTCGCCCACCGTGCCCTCGAACAAGGCGCGGGCGAATTCCTTCACCTCGGGGTCGGCCTTGTGCGAGGGAAGAAAGCTGGCCGTCACCTTGCCGGGTGAATGTCCGCCCACTTCCCACTGGAAGAGCATCTGCAGCGCGAGTTCCCGACTCTTGCGGCGTGAGGCCATGCCTAGGTTCCGGTAAACTTCGCTGGACGCTTTTCGAGGAAGGCCCGCGTTCCTTCCTTCATGTCGGCGGTGGTGCAGCAAAGCCCGAACAGAGTCGCTTCCAGGAACTGCCCCTGTTCCCCGGTCATCTCCAGGCCGCGATTCACGGCCTCCATGGCGAACCGCACCGCCAGGGGGCCGTTGGCCATGACCTTGCGCGCCAGGGCCTCACAGGCGGCCATCAGATCGTTCGCCGGCACTACCTGATTCACCAGGCCGATGCGCCAGGCCTCGGCGGCGCCGATCGGCTCACCCGCCAGAATCAACTCCAGCGCCCGGCCTTTGCCCACCAGGCGAGGCAGCCGCTGCGTTCCGGCGTAACCCGGAATGATCCCGAGCTTCACTTCGGGCTGTCCCAGCCTGGCGTTCTCCGAAGCCACGCGCAACGTGCAGGCCATGGCAAGCTCGCAGCCGCCGCCGAGGGCGTAGCCGTTTACGGCCGCGATCACCGGCTTGCCCAGGTTCTCAATCCGGTCCAGCACCCGCTGGCCGCGCATCGAACGCTCCTTGCCTTGCACCGGCGTCTGCGCGGCCAGGACGCCGATATCGGCGCCGGCCACGAAGGCCTTCTCGCCTGACCCGGTCAGGATCACCACCTTAACCTCCGGGTCCTGCTCCAGGCTTTCGAAGCAAGCCTCGAGATCGGCCATCACCTGGTCGTTGAGCGCGTTCAGCTTTTCGGGCCGGTTGATGGTCACGTATCCGATGCCGTCGCGCTTTTCGTAGATCAGCGTTTCATAGCTCATGATGATCTTCCCATTCTGCTCCTGCGCCTTATCGCTCGAGCTCCCGGTTCGGCGTCGGATTCCTGGGATCGCTGTAGTCGTAGAATCCCTTGCCCGACTTGCGGCCCAGCATACCGGCGGCCACCATGCGCTTCATCAGCGGGGGCGACGCGAAGCGCTTCTCGCGATATTCGTTGAACATGATCTCGGCGATGTAGTAGGTCGTATCCAGCCCTACAAAGTCGTTCAGGGTCAGCGGACCCATGGGGTGTCCGCAGCCGAGCTTCATGCCGTTGTCGATGTCCTCGATACTGCCCACGCCTTCTTCCAGGGCGCGAATCGAATCGAGCAGGTAGGGCACCAGCAGCCGGTTGACGATGAACCCGCCCCGGTCCGAGGTCACGATCGGCGTCTTCCCCACGGCCCGGGCGAAGCCGAGACCCGATTCCAGCACCGCCGGATCGGTCACCACCGTTTTCACCACCTCCACCAGCTTCATCAGCGGCACCGGGTTGAAGAAATGGAGGCCCAGAAACGACGGGCCGCGTCCCGTCGCGGTCATCATCTCGGTAATCGACAGGGACGACGTGTTGCTGGCGAAAATCGCCCCCGGTTTTACGAGGCCGTCAAGCTCGCGGAAGAGTTCGCGTTTGCGATCCAAGTTCTCGATAATGGCCTCGATCACCAGGTCGCAGTCGCTGAGGCTCCCGAGGGCGGTGGCGCCCTGGAGGCGGGCCAGGGTCTCCGCCTTCTGCTCTGCCGTGATCTCGCCCTTTTCGGCAAACTTGGCCAGGGACTTCTCGATGGAGGCCAGCCCCTTCTTTAACAAGTCTTCCGAAACTTCCCGCACCACGGTGGCAAACCCTGCCATGGCGGCGACCTGGGCGATCCCCGATCCCATCAGGCCGCAGCCCACCACCCCTACTTTCCTGATCTCCATTCGCGCTCCCTCTGCGATCTCCCCGCCACGCCAGCCGAGGTTGGACCGCAGCTGGCCGTCGCAAGTCGACGGACTTGGCTGCGCGCCTCTCGCTGGGTTCTTCGCAGGCCTTTAGCATAGCCGTTTTCGCGACCTCTTGCCTACGTCTTGACTCCGTTTGTTTGTCAGCCTTCAGGTTTGCGGCCCCGATTCCAGCCTTCGCCGCAACCCTGGCTTCAGCCCGGTTTCGGCTTGTCTTTCCTGACCCCAAGAGGCCCCACTGATTCTAAATGGCTTACCTGGCTCCTCCGTCCTCAAAGTTGGGTTCGTTTGGGTTTGTTTTGGGTTTGTTTTTTGGACTTTGTGTTGATTATAAACGACTTGTTGGGTTTGTTTTTCATTTTGGTGGGGGTAAGGGATTCCTTACTGGAGACCTGGCCACCGCCTCGGCCATGATCTCGCCAGCGGCGTCCGTCCGCGCGGCCAGTCCGTCCGATCGCAATTCCGCGCCCACGGCCGGATAGGGCCGGATAGGGAAAGCTGCCAAGGGCCGGGTAGCGAGCAAGGGCCGCCTCGATGAACTCCATCTCGTTCTGTCGCTTCTGGGCCCGGCGCCGCCGAGAGTCGGGCAACTCTCGGGGCGTCCGCGCCCATTCGCGGACTAACCAGTGTTCTGTCAATATGTTAAGAACTATTCCGACCCCCGTCGCCGGCAGCCTGAGCATGCCGCTGCGGTCCAGATGAAGGCGCTCGGCCACGTAGGCCGTGAAATGGGCGGAACGGCAGCCGAGCTTGTGAGCGTGAAGCCGGACTCGAACCTTGCCCCGGGCGGTACGGGGTGACTTTTGGGTGTTGCGCCGGCGAGCTTCCAGCGACGCCGGGTCAGCGGAGAGCGACGGAGCGGCATAGGAGATCTCCAGTGGCCGCCAACGTAGCACATCACTAGGCGTATTGTCAATATAGATATTTAGTGCTTGTTACCCAACGCAGGATTCGTGCTAAGTTCGATGGATGGTGCATCCGTTGGACGGAATTCGTGAGAAGTTAAAGCGGGCCGATGAGAGTATCGGCAATCTCAATGGGGAGATCAAAGCCTTTTTCGATGAGGGGCTCTACGCCGTCATGCCCGATCAAGAGGACAAGGCTTTTCAGGAGGCCATTGACTACCATTCTAAGCGTACTGTCCCGGTTAGATTCAGCGTGCTGGCCGGAGAGATCGTCCATCACTTGCGCTCATCACTCGATCATTTGGTGTGGCTCTTGTCTGATGACTCCTATAGGCGATCGCATCCAACCATGATCGAATTCCCTGTCTTGACCCAGCCCCCCAGCAAAGATGAACTGGCTAGATACAAGCGAAAAATACAGGGTGTTTCTTCGTCCAGGGCCGCGGCGCTCATAAGAGTCTACCAGCCGTGCTACGGACCCAATCCGCTCGATTCTCCACTCGCCATCCTCCATGACTTCGACAGATTCGACAAGCACAGGGAACTCGTCATCGTCGTGGTCGGATATAACTTCAGAATGGGGCCGGTTGCCATGCGAGCTTTCATGGCTCACAAGAAGGCAAAATCGCAAGTCACTCTGGGAGAGTTTGGCAGAGCCATCAAGCTAGATGTTCAGATCACCCCGCAAGTAGCGTTCGAGAATTTCGGGACTCTAAAGGCTGAACCGGTCGTCGAAGGCTTGCACCAGTTTCTCGTATTTGTGAGCGGTCTCATCGAAGCCTTTGAGCCCGAGTTTCTTGATTCCGAGACAGCAAGCTAGCGCAGAGTCGAGCATCCTAGAGACTCTGCGATGGGCGTTCGCTCATCCGCCGCCAGCCGAGCCTTTGCTCCGCCGCTGCAGCACCCGTCCCAAGTCACTTCTAGCCTGTGCCTCTGCCAGTCCGCACACTGGAAACTGCCATCTATGATTCGTGAAACGTTGGTCTGGGCGTTCCTTGCCGCTTGTCCAGGCCGATTTTGCGCGTAAGGCCCCGGCGCCTTGCGTCGTGGTTGCGAAGAACCCCGAGAGCCGGATTCGTTGAGGGTTGAAAGCTGATGCACCATGGACAGCCCACCCAAGCCCGCCCGCGCCGCTTACGAGTTTGCTCCCTTCCACTTGCACCCGGCAAGCACCTGCTCCTGAGGGGGCATAGGCTCGCAGCCCTCGCGCCCGGTTCTGAGGTCGGTGCCAGACCACCTTGCCTGCTGGATCGGAGCGCCCTGCGCGCTGTGACTGGGGCTTGTGTCTATTTGCCGACGTAGGCCATCTTGACCGCTCTGGCGCCCAAAATCGTGCATTCGCCGATTCCCTGCGTGCGCACACCGAATGGCGCTTCAACGCGCCCGCGACGGCTGGTTAGGATCGTCCCGAAAGGAGAATCCTATGTCAGCTTACGAATCGACGCTGAAACCCTATAAAGGTCTCGGCATGGAGGGCGCGGTGGCAAGGTGGTATGCCGGGCTCACCAAGAAATCGCTCGATGATTTCAGGGCCTTGGCCCGTCGCACGGCAGAATATATTGAGCCTGGAAACAGGGTGCTCGAGGTCGCTCCGGGCCCCGGATATTTCGCCATCGAGCTGGCGAAGCTCGGGGACTATCAAATCACGGGATTGGACATCAGCAAGACGTTCGTTGAGATCGCTCGCGCGAATGCCGCCAACGTGGGTGTTCGGGTGGATTTTCGGCAGGGCAACGCTTCCAGCATGCCGTTCGGCGGCGAGTCGTTTCATTTTCTGCTGTGTCGGGCGGCCTTCAAGAACTTCGGCGAGCCCCGGCGCGCTCTTGAAAAGATGTATCGCGTCCTTGAGCCGGGCGGCCAAGCTCTAATCATCGATCTGCGGCGAGACGCCACGAACGAATCGATCGCTCAGGCCGTCGATGCCATGAGACTGGGTCTCATAAATCGAGTTATCACCAAACTGACGTTCCGCCTGATGCTGCTCAAGCGCGCTTACACAAAGAGCGAATTCGAGGAGATGATCTCAACCACGAACTTTCACGACGTAGAAATCCGGGAAGACCTGACTGGACTGGAGATATTGCTCTCAAAAGGGCGCGAGGCCTCGTAGGGACATACGCCGGGCACGCCGCACTAGCCGCATGGCGTTCGCGGGAATAAGATCGAGCCGGCAGCCGCGGTCAGGACAGAGCTGGCCGTGGCCGCCTGATCGATCTCGCCAGCGCCGCTAACGCTGCTTCGACGGAAAGCCGACCCGGCGAATCAGGCTGTCGAAGCGAGGATCGGCGTGCAGGGCCTTCAAGCGCGGGTCAGCCCGAAGCCAGATCATGCAGATATCGCGGTCGTCACAGGCCTTGTTGAGCGAACGAAAGGCCGCATCCTTCTGATCCAAGGCTGCGTAAATCACGCCCAGTTCGTAGGCGCAGACGTACTCCTTGCTGGACCGCCGCTGAAGCTCAGCGAGCACTGCCGACGCCTCCCGCCGCTTTCCGAGGCCGGCCTCGATTGCGCCCAGGATCTCCAGATCAAACGGGTTGGGGTCCAAAGCGAGTCCGGCTCGGGCTTCAGCGAGGGCCTGAGACCCCTGGCCGCGCTCCAGCGCGATAAGACCCAGGATGCTGCGGGCGAAGCCGTACTGCGGACTCAGATCCAGGTCTTTATGGCACTGCTCAGCCGCCGCGTCGTAATCGCCGTTCATGTAAAGGATCCAGGCATAGTCGGCGATATTCTCAGAGCCGACTGAAAGCGGATCGAGCTGCTGCGCCCGGCTCAGTTCCTGCGCTGCCTCGTCATGTTGGCCAAGCGCAACATGAAAGGCAGCCTTGGTTTCGTGAGTCTCAGCCGAATTCGCCTCGAGATCGAGCGCCCGCGCGATCTCGCGCGCAGCCCTCGTCCAGTCCCAATCGTAGGCAAGGCGCACGGAGCCCAACGCCCCATGGGCTTCTCCCACATTGTCGTCAAGCTCCAGAGACTTCAGGAGCGCCATGCTGGCCGGGGGCATGCTCTCGCGCGGAGCGAGATACATCGGCGACTCCGCCAGGTAGCTCTCGCCGATGCCGAGGTAGGCTGCCGCATAAGCCGGCTTTATCTGGAGAGCTTGACTGAAGTACCCCCGGGCCTTTTCGAGTTCCTCTTTCGTGCCTTTGTCCAGGTGATACCTGCCCAGCACGAGGGCGTCGTGCGCGGCGGGATTGACGGGTGGGGCTGCCTGGAGGCGGTTCTGCTCTTCCGGTGTCATCTTGATCTGGATCTGCGCCGCAACCGCCTGGGCCACTTCGCTCTGAAGCGCGAGCACGTCTTCCGCGCTGCCCTCGTAGCTCTCCGCCCAAAGGTGCTTGTCGGTGGAGGCATCGATCAGCTGCGCCGTGATCCGCACCTGGTTGCCGGACCGGAGCACCGCTCCTTCCAAAATGGCGTCAACATTCAATTCCCGCGCGATCTGCGGCAGCGGCTTTTTCGCGCCCTTGTACTGCATCGCAGACGTCCGGGATATCACGCGCAGGGCGCTGATCTTGCCGAGGTCCGTGATGAGTTCCTCGGTCATGCCGTCGGCGAAGTATTCCTGCTCTTTGTCGGCAGAGAGGTTCTCGAGCGGCAGGACCGCGATGGAGTGGATAACCGGAGGTGTCGAGCGGCCACGGGAAATCCAGCGCTGGAGGCCGAAGGCAGCTAGAGCGGCTGCGACGACGATCACCGCCGCGACCGCCGCAGTCCTCGCCTTGGTGGTCTTCGGAGGTGCAGTTGTCGCCGGAGGTTCAGCTTTGGCCTCAGCCGCAGGGGCAGAGGGGTCGGAGACGATTTCGACCTCGCCGATAAAGCGATATCCCTTGCCTACGACGGTCTCGAGGTACGCCGGGCTCGCGGGATCATCCTTGAGAGCGGATCGGATTTTCCGAATGGCCGCATTGATGCCCCCGTCCACATCGACGAACACGTCTTTGCCCCAGAGCTTGTCGACGATTTCCTGCCGAGTGACGAGTTGGCCCTTTCGGTGGACCAGGTGGATAAGCAGGTCGAGCGGCTGTCTCTCCAGCCTCACGCGCTTGCCATAGACGCGCAACTCGTAGCTGGCGAGGTCAATTTGGGGTTTGCCGGCCTGGGCATCCACCGCCATACGGTTGGTTCGTGAGTATAGCAGCAGCCGGGCGATCCTGCTACTGGGTTGATTCTAAATCACTTATTGAGTCATACAAAAGTCAGATAACCTTCATGCGGCCTCCCTTGCAGGACGGTCCGCGCATCGGTAGCTTCCGCCCGCGTCTGCGGGGCTCCCTTGGCCTTGAACGGGTCCAGCCGTTCAGAGGCGGCTCCCGCCAACACTTTAAGAAGAGGAGAGACTCACAATGAAAACCTTGAAAGCAACCATCGACGCCGTACACGCGCTTGTGCGCAGGGGCATTCCCATGGCCCTTGTCGGCCTCAGTGTACTATTCGCGTCCGCCGGCGCGAGAGCCGCCTGCGGAAGCCCGGCCAGGCTCGGTTCGGGCATGGCCCCCAGGATGCCCTTCCTTGCTCAGATGACGGGAGGGGTTAGCCAAGCCGGCAGCAGCAGTTCTATCGTCGGTCTCTGGCACGTGAGTTACGTCTCAGACGGCGCGCTGTTCTATGAAGCTTTCGACCAGTGGCACTCCGATGGAACCGAATTTGAGAACGCGTATGCGATTCCCACCGAAGGCAACGTTTGTGAAGGAGTGTGGAAACAGATTGCCCCCCGCACCATCAAGCTCAATCATATCGGATGGAATTTCGACGCTGACGGCAACCCGGCAGGAACCTTCACTCTGACGGAAATCAATGCCGTTTCCTCGGACGGCGCCAGTTACAAAGGGACCTTCGACTACAAGCTGTTCGACGTGAACGGTAACCTCCTGGATGAGATTAAGGGAACGCAAACGGCAAGCCGCATTACGGTCACGAACTGAGGGGTGAGGAGGCAGCGCGGGGCCTAAGATGACGGGGCCCCCGCGCTTGCCCCACCCGTCCTCCTCGACGAGTAGGATCGGCACGGCTTGCGCCGTGGGCTTTGTGGTCGAACGCAAAGCCCGCCTATCGTCAATTTTCCAATCGAGCAAGACCTTTGCGCCCGCGCGGTATGGCGTGGGTGTCACAACTGCGAGCGAGCCGAGCCTTTGCTCTAGGGCTGGAGCAACCGTCCCAACTACCCTCTGCCTCTTCGTGCTGCCCCGTCCCTCCAGACAGGCATCTATCACTAGTGAAAACGCGGATGATAAGTTAGAAACTGCGACGTGGGTGGCAGGCGGTCCCGCCCGCGGGTTGATCGTCGCAAGGTTGGCCAAGTCCCTTAGAGTGACAATGGCGGAATTCGTTCGACGCCACGAGGGGACAGCGTGATGCCCCATGAACACCCCGCCCAAGCCCGCGAGGGCTACGAGTTCGGTCCCTTCCGCTTGCACCCGGCCGAGCACCTGCTCCTGCGGGGCAATAAGCCCGTCCCCCTTGCGCCCGAAGCCTTCCGCATCCTGGTCATGCTGGTGGAGCAGAGCGGCCGCCTGGTACGGAACGGAGACCTCATGAAGAAGGTCTGGCCTGACAGCTTTTTGGAGGAGGCCAATCTTACCGTCACGATCTCAGCCCTGAGGAGAGCGCTGGGGCGTCGCGCCGACGGGGAAGAGTTCATCTCGATTGTCCCCCGCTTCGGATACCGCTTCAACGCCGCCGTCCGGGAGTTGGAGGCCGGGGAACAGGGCCAGTTCGCAGGCGGCGGGTCGTGGGGGCGGGCGGGCGGCCTCGGGAGCCGATGCCTTCGTGGTGGCGTGATCGCCGCGGCAGTGCTGCTGGCCCTGGTTGTGATCCTGGGAATCTTGTGGTGGAGGCGGCGGTCCCCGCCGGCCGCGCTAAGCGCTCCGCGCTCGATTGCCGTGCTGCCCTTCCGTTCTCTGGGCTCGTCGCCCGATCAGGAGTACCTGGGGCTCGGTCTGCCCGACGCTCTCATCACCCGGCTGGGCAGTCTGCCCCAGATCGTGGTGCGGCCTACGGCTTCGGTTCGCGCTTACACCGCCGGAGGGGTGGACGCCCTGGCGGCAGGACGCCAGCTCAAGGTGACTTCAGTCCTGGATGGAACCGTGCAGAGATCCGGGGACCGAATCCGCGTCACCGTGCGGTTGTTGAGCGTGCCGGACGGCGCCCAGCTCTGGTCCGACACCTTCGACGAGAAGTTCACGGATATGTTTGCCGTGGAAGACTCCGTCGCCCAGAAGGTCGCCGAGGCGCTCTCGCTGGAGTTGAGTGCCGAAGACCAGCAGCGTCTCAGCAAGCGGTATACCGGCAACAGCGACGCTTACCAGCTCTACCTGAAGGGTCGCTACTTCTGGAACAAGAGGACGCCCGCCGGCGTGGGTGAAAGCGTCGATTACTTCGAACGCGCCCTGCAGGCGGATCCGCGATATGCCCTGGCCTACACCGGCTTGGCGGATTCCTACCTTCTGCAGGGCTCGTCCGGCTATAGCGTGCTGCGGCCGCGGGAGGCCATGGCCAAGGCCAAGGAGTCCGCGGAACGCGCCCTGGCGATCGATACCACGCTGGCCGAGGCCCACACCTCGCTCGCTTACAGCAAGCTGATTTACGATTGGGACTGGCCGGGGGCCGAGCGCGAGTTTCGCCAGGCTCTCGACCTCAATCCCTCTGACACCACGACGCTCCACTGGTATTCTCATTATCTGACGGCCATGGGCCGTCACGACGAATCCATCGCGGTGGCGAAGCGCGCCCTCGAGATCAACCCGGTCGACCTGTCGTTGAATGAACACCTGGCCTGGGTCTACCTGATGGCCCGGCAGTACGATCGCGCCGTCGAGCAGTGCCGCAAGACCCTGGAGATGGACTCGAACTTCGCCTTGGCGCACCGCCGGCTGGGCGAGGCTTATCTGTATCAGGGCCAGTACGCTGACGCGATCGCCGAATTTCAAAAGGGGCTGGAGCTTTCGGGCGGCGCCGTGGTCTACCAGGGGCTGCTGGGTCAGGCGTACGCCTCGTCGGGCCGCAGGGCCGAAGCCCGGCAGGCGCTTGAAGATCTGGAGAAGCTGTCGCGGGAGAAATACGTGTCCCCGGCGGCGATCGCAACCATCGATACCGGTCTTGGCGACCGGAACCAGGCGTTTCATTGGCTTGACCGGGCTCTCGACGAGCGCTGCGACACCCTGGCCTACGCCAAGGTCGACCCCAGCTTCGACAGCTTGCGCACCGACCGGCGCTGGTCTGGCCTGCTAAAGCGCCTCGGGCTCAACTAGATTGGCTGAGCGCGCGCCGGATTGGGCCGGATCGCCAAGTTGGGTGCGCACGGCTGAATCGCCGATTAAGACGATGCCGCAACAAAAGCAGGAGCAGGAACCTGAACGTATGACGGATCAGCCCTCGGCGCCGGCTCGCGCGCCCATGAGCGCGCGGGCCAAGCGGGCGGCCATGGCCGTCCTCTTCAGCGTCATTCTGCTGATACCGCGAATCCGCCGGCTGCGGCGCAAGGTCTGGGCCTGGACGCTGGTGCGCTGTCTGGCCGGCCTGGCAGGGGCGGAGCTGATCTGGAGATTCGCCGCCGGCCGGCTTGGGGCCGGGCCCGCGCAGGCGCAAGGGACCGCGCCGCTCCTCTTCGGCGTCGGGCTCTTGGTCTTGGGGGCGCTGGTGAAGGCTCGTCCCGAGACGCCGTCGCTCGACCAGCTGGCTCGCGAGCTGGAGGCCCTGGTGGTGGTGAACGGCGGACGCTTTCTGCCCCCGAACGGCGCCCAACCCGCCCCGGACGTGAATCTCTTGGTGGGGGCGGAGCGCCTGCTGGTTCTCAACCGCCGGCGGCAGCCGGTGGCGGAGATTCCCCTGGGCCAGGTGCAGCATCTCTCAGCCCATGTTGCTAGCCTACCCGAACCCTCGGCCCGCCCCGGCTCCTACGGCCGCGGCGCCGCAGGCCCGGCCTGGGACCTCGAGGTGGTCTGGGAGTCCAGCCCGCCCCAGACGGCCTGCTTCCGTTACCAGGGCGTCTTTGCCGAGCACCTGGCGCGGGTGGCGGAGCAGACCATCCGCAGCCTCTGGAAGAAAGGACTGCCAGTCCTGCCCTGAGCCGGAGGGCGGGGAAGGCCCTCAGCGGATGGTATCGCCCGCCAGTCCCCAGAAATCCTTCACATAGTAGGACGAGAGCACGTTGCCGAAGAGGTGACAGATCGCCTTGCACTCCGGAATGTCGCCGTAAAGCTTGCGCCCACGCGCGAAGACCTTCCTGAACGAGCCTTCGCGCAGCAGGTTGCCGCCGATCTTCTTCAGGGGCTCGCAAGGGTAGAAGACGTCGCCGTTGGGGTAGACGCGCGGGAACATCGTCGGGAAGCAGTGGAAGTCGCCGAACTCGAGCACCGTGCGCAGCAGCTTGGGGGTGCCGTTGATGGGCTGCGCTTTGGTGCGCCGCCGCTCGATGATCTTCTCCGCCAGCGCCCGATAGCGGGGATTCTGGCGCAGGCGCAGGTTGGGCATCTTCTCGCGCAAGGCGCTCTGGGTGGAGAAGACAAAACCCTGCTGGCCGCAGTAGTCGAGGATCCGCTCGATTTCGCCGATGTTCCATTCCTCGATCACCGAGCTGATGGTGATGTCGCTCGGCTTGGGCATGCGCGATTTCGCCAGCTGCAGGTTTTCCAGCACGCGCGGCACGTTGCCGGGTTTGGACTCCGGGATCCCAGCCTCGGGGGTCAGGGAGTCGAGACTGACAATCAGCCCGTGCAGCGAATCGAGCAGGGCCAGGCGCTTGTGCAGAAGGGTGCCGTTCGTGACCAGCAGGACGGAGCGGAACTTGAGGTAGTGGCGCGCGGCCGCGGCCAGCTCCTCGATGTCGGCCCGCAGCAGAGGCTCGCCGCCCGTGAACAGGATCGAGTCCGTTTCACGGCGGATGACGCGCAGCAGGTCGATGGTCTCGGCGGTGGGCAGTTCGTCGCTGAAGACGTCAGGCTCTTTCTGCGTGCAGTAAGTGCAGTCGAGGTTGCACTTGTGCGTGGTGTAGAAAACGGCGGCGTAGGGCGCCACCACGTCGCTGCGCAAGACGCCCCTCCGGTAGAGGTTCTGAAAGTAGTGTTTAAAGTTCTTGAGCACGAACGGATAGTGGCGGACGAGCCCGCGCAGCAGCTGCAGACCGGACGGGTTGGCGGCGTTGTCGCTCATCGTTGAAGCGGCGCGATGCGTGGTCCAGCGTACCCGACTCGACCGCCGGCGGCAAGGTCCGGATGGCTTGTCGCGGGCCAGGACCTTTCAGGTTTCAGGCATTACCAATGTGGACATTGATGTCCTTGGGCGTTGACACTCCCGGGATCGCGATGAAAAAATTGTCGGTCCCACCAATTCCTGTTCCAGAGGGGATGCTCTCATCCTATGGCACGAAAGCTCTTCACGAAGCTCTTTGCATTGTGCGCAGGCCTCATGCTCTTCAGCGTGATCGCCGCCTTGTACGCGTTAAGCCCCCGATCGAAAGCAGCCGCGAAGGCCGCCGCCGTCCCCGCCAAGCCGGACTCTGAGACACGCGCCCGCGTGGTGAAGGCGTACGGGCGGCTGCCCTTGAGTTTTGAGCAGAATCAAGGACAGACCGACCCGCGGGTGAAGTTCGTGGCGCGTGGCGCCGGCTACACCTTGTTTCTGACCTCGAACGGCGCGGCGTTGGAGCTGATGCCCCCTCAAGCCGGCCGGCGTCCGGGGTCGAGGCTCGAAACGGCCGAGAGCGGCCGTGGCACGATGGCTTCACTCCGCCTGAGGCTGAGAGGCGCCAATCCGGACGCTGCCGTCGAAGGAACCGGGAAACTGCCGGGCCGGACAAACTATCTCGTCGGCAATGATCCCCAAAGGTGGCGCGCCGGTATCCCGAGCTACGCCCGGGTGGCGTACCGGGACGTCTATCCGGGCGTCGATCTGGTCTACTACGGCAACCAGGGTCAGCTCGAATACGATTTCGTGGTGGCGCCGGGGGCCGACGCCGGCCGCATCGCGCTCGACCTCGGCACGGCGCCGCGCCGCTTGGCGGCTAATGGTGATCTGGCGGTGGGAATCGACGGGCGTGAAGTGCGTTTCCACAAGCCTGAGGTCTACCAGGCGTCGGCCAGCCCAGATACCGGGCTCCAGGGTCAGCGCCGCGCGGTGGAAGGCCACTACCGGCTCAGGGGCGGCCACGACGTCTCCTTCGAGATCGGTCCTTACGACCACACTCAGCCGCTGGTGATTGATCCTGTCCTGACCTATTCCACCTACCTCGGCGGAAACGGACTCGATAAGATTCTCGGGATCGCGGTGAATTCGCTGGGTCAGGCGACGGTGGTGGGGACCACGTTTTCCACGAACTACCCTACGACTTCGGGCGCATTCCAGCCGGTGTATCAAGGGGGCAGTTTCGACGCCTTTGTGACCCAACTGAGTCCCGACGGCTCTTCGCTGGTCTTTTCAACCTACCTGGGCGGCAACGATGACGACGAAAGCTGGGGCGTCGCCTTCGATGCGTCGGAAGACGTTTACGTCAGCGGGTACACGGCCTCGCTCAACTTCCCGACGACGTCGAATGCCTATCATACGGCGTTTAACGGCACCGGATACGACTGCTTTGTGGCCAAGCTCGATCCCACCGGCTCCAGTTTGCTCTACTCCACCTACATCGCGCCTGTCGATCCGGGCCGGACCGACGAGCATAACGGGGATTTCATGACGGCCAGCGCCTCCGGTAGAGCCGTCATCGTGGGTCCCACCAACTACGCCCAGTTCCCGGTCACCGCCGGCGCCTTTCAGACCACCCTGGCTGGTCAGGACGATGGGTTCGTCACTGTAATCGACACCACCAAGAGCGGCAGCGCGTCTCTAGCCTACAGCTCTTATCTGGGCGGCTCGCAGATCGACACTCCGCAGTCGGTCGCCGTCGACACTGGCGGCAACGTCTGGGTGGCGGGAACCACCCACTCTTCGAATTTCCCCGTGACCTCCGGAGCCTATCAGCCGAGCTGCAAGCTCAACACTTCGCACGCTTGCAGCGGCGACGCCTTTATCGCCAAGATCAGTCCCCACGGGCACGGCACGGCCGATCTCGTCTATGCGACCTTTTTCGGCGGCACCAGCACGGACTCGGGGGTGGCCATTGCGGTTGATGGTTCGGGCCACGCTTATCTCTCTGGCGATACCCAGTCCACGGATCTGCCCACGACGGCCGGCGCCTTCCAGACGGCCTGTGATGTCGGCCCTCTGGGCTGTGAAGATTCTTACGTCGCGAAGTTTCATCCCGCCGGCGGCGGCGCCTCGGACCTGATCTATTCCACCTACTTTGGCGGTACGGGGATCACGCTTTCGAAGGCGATCGCCATCGACTCCGCGGGTGACGCCTACGTGGACGGGCGCACCACTTCGACCGATTTCCCCACCGTGAATCCTCTGCAGGCGGCGCACGCCGCCGACAGAGGCAACTACGATTCCTTTGTTACCGAGTTCAATCCTTCGGGTTCGGGGCTGGTCTTCTCGACCTACCTCGGCGGCAACAACTTCGATTCCTTCAACGCCCTGGCTTTGAACAGCTCGGGCGAGATCTTCGCCGGAGGGCGGACACAGGGCACCACCTATCCCGCTACCGCCGGGGCCTTTCAGACCGCCCACGCCACCGACGGCGGACTCTTCGACGCGGTTGTCAGTGAGATCTCTCCCGTCGCTGGCCCCGGAATCGCGTTTGGCCCCGCCAGCCTGACCTTCGCCAAGCAAGTCGTGGGGACGAAGAGCCCGGCCCAGGTCATTACGGTTACCGCGGCGGGCAACGAGCCTTTGAACCTGACCAGCATCGCGGCCAGCGCCCAATTCACCAAGACCACGACGTGTGGCTCAACCCTGGCGGCCGGCAGCGTCTGCACGGTGAGCGTCGTCTTCGCGCCCACTTCTTCCGGGAACGTGAGCGGAACGCTCGTCTTCACCAACAACGGTCCCGCCAGCCCCCAGACCCTTACCTTGACCGGCCTTGGCACCTTCGTGCAGCTCACTCCGGCCAGCTTGAGCTTTGGGAGCGTGCCAGTCGGCACCACCAGCCCCGCCAAAAAGATCACGCTGGCCAACAAAGGCACCGCCGCGCTCAGCATCTCCAGCATCTCCCTCATCGGCGCCGATCCCGGGGACTACGCGCAAACCAACAATTGTGGGTCGAGTGTCGGGGCGGGGAAGAGCTGCACGATCAGCGTGACCTTCACGCCTTCACAAACCGGCACCCGGACGGCCAGCGTCTCGGTCAGCGACGGCGACGCCGGCAGCCCGCAGGTGGCGACTCTGACAGGGACGGGCACCTAGCGGAGGCGGCTAGCGGCTTTTATCCTTGCAGGCTGCACGACGTCAGGCGTCCGGGCGGCCGTCCACCCGGTCGTAGGCCGAGCGGGCGCAGGTGGTGCCGAGCGAATCGTTGTAGAGGGATTTGAGCCCGAGAATATAGCGGACCTCCTGATCGAAGCGGTGGAAGTCTCTCAGGTCCTGCAAGCGGATGGGAAACCGCTTGCCCTTACAAAGCCAGAACTTCTGATAGCCTTGGTCTTCCAGCTCGCAGGGGAGGCCGCGGACGAGGAAATGCGCGGGGGTCAGGGGCGCCCAGATGCCCCCCGAGTCGCGGTCGATGCGATGGAGGCAGTTGTATTTCCGCACTTCGAGGGAGCCCGAGCCGCCAGGCCCTCCCGTCACCTGAAAACCGGCCTGTTCGAATCGCGCCCGAATATCTGCTAGACTAACGGTTTGCGTCTTCATGAGGTATGCATCAGCTCCGTCGTAACTTAAAGCTCCACCCCTGAATCTAATCGGTAAGGCGATTGAGCGCAAGCTTTATGCAAACAGAAGCTGACAACACAGCGATCCGGGAGTCGGAACTGCCGTTCTCCCGTGTACCACACCGCCTGTCTGACCCGCGGCAGTTGGCGGCGGCCGCACCGCGGCCCGCCCGGAGCGGGGCGGTGGATATTGCTTCTCTGGTCGGGAATACGCCTTTGCTGCGTCTCAGCCGGATCGGGCGCGAAACTCCGGGGGTGGAGATCTACGCGAAGGCGGAGTGGTTCAACCCCGGCGGCTCGGTGAAGGACCGGCCGGCCCTCAACATCGTTCGCGAGGCGGAGCGGGCGGGCCTGTTGTGCTCGCGTAAGATCCTGATTGACTCCACCTCCGGCAACACCGGCATCGCCTACGCCATGGTCTGCGCCGCGCGTGGCTACCGGCTGAAGCTTTTCATGCCTTCGAACGTCAGCCCCGAGCGCAAGCAGATCCTGCACGCTTATGGGGCCAACGTGGTGTATACCGACCCGCTGCAGGGCTCGGACGGCGCCATTCGTGCCGTGCGTGAGCTGGCTCGCACCAACGCCGGGCAGTACTTCTACGCCAACCAGTACGACAATCCGGCGAACTGGCAGGCGCACTATCACACCACCGGGCCCGAGATCTTCGCCCAGACCGGCGGGCGGATCACTCATTTTGTCGCCACCCTGGGCACCAGCGGGACCTTCATGGGGACGACGCGCCGCCTGAGAGAGCTGAATCCAGCCATTCGTTGCATTTCGGTGCAGCCGGACTCGCCTTTCCACGGCCTGGAAGGTCTGAAGCACATGCCCTCCGCGCTGCGGCCCGGGATCTACGATCCTGGCCTGGCCGATGAGAACTTCGAAGTGCCAACCGAGGAAGGTCATGCCATGACGCGGCGGCTGGCGCGCGAGGAAGGCCTGCTGGTGGGAATCTCCAGCGGCGCGGCCATGGCGGCAGCCCTTCGCCTGGCGCGGCAAATCCAGTATGGCGTCATCGTGACCATTTTCTGCGACGGCGGCGACAAGTACCTGAGCGAGCGGTTCTGGACGGAAGGGTGACGGCTGGAGATTGCGGGTTGAGAAGTAGAGAAATCGGGAAGGTTCGACGAGGCCGCCAGGCTGGCGCTCTTCGAATCCCCCCTTTCGAGGTCTGACGGCACGGAGGATTCGATGGACGATTGCAGGCGCTACGAGGGCATCACGCCTGAGAAGTTGGAACAGCTTAAGCAGCGTATGACAGAGGTCGGTATTCGACCACCCGACGGTGACAGCGGATTGATCGAGTCCATGGGCGTGAAGCTCTCGCTGACCTACCAGCTGCTCGAACAAGCGCTCAATATCTGCATCGTCGAGAGACCGGGTTTCATTCCGGCCTCGCTGGTGTGGGCGCAGGTCGAAGGACCGCTCAAAGGCGTTGCTTCGAACTGACGGTGAGTGGCTGAGGGCTGGTTACCGAGGATTGCGCTTGAGCGGCTTGGTCTCCGAAAGATGGTCCTGAGAATTCGGCCTGAGCAGTTGCAGATGATCCACCGGCACGCCGAGGCTGATTATCCGGCCGAGTGCTGCGGCATTCTTCTGGGGCAGGTGGAAGGCGATTCGAAAGAGGTCAGCGAAGTGGCGCCGCTCGCGAACTTGCGGCACGACCCGGCTCGCGCCCAGGAGCTCCTGCCGCTCGACGACCTCGGCCGGGAATCGGAACGAAACCGCTTCTTGATCGACCCCAAGGAGCAGCTTCGGGTGGAGAAGGACGCCCGGGCACGCGCCCTGACGGTCCTGGGTTACTACCACTCGCATCCCGACCACCCGGCGCGCCCCTCGGGATACGATCGGGAGCACGCCTGGCCGTGGTATTCTTATGTTATCGTCTCAGTGGAGCAGGGCAGGGCAGGAGATACCCGATCCTGGGCGCTGGAAGATGATCGCTCCGGTTTTGAGGCTGAGGTCCTGGATCTCGGGGAGAGGATCGCGGCTCCCCAAGGGCAACGGGGTTGAGGGGCGGTGGCATCGGTGCCAAGGCCAAGCTCGGCAGACTCACGGAAGGGCGACGGAGGGGAGGGCGAAGCCAACCGAAGCCAATGGGGTTAACCCATTTTACATCAGCGGGATAGGGATAAAATGGCAAAGGCGAAGCCAACGAGGCTATCCTGTTGTTTTTCAATGGGTTGGAGGTCGAACAAGGCCGTTTTTCGAGATAAGTGTGAGAGAAGGACGGTCACCGGTCAATGAGCCAAGCCCCTGTGCCTCGCTCGGGTCTCTTGGGCGGCTCGAGGGGTTCGAATTAGCTCGATATCTTATTGAAAAGAAGACACTTGACTTTCTAGGAGCAGACAGTAGTTCGGCATCTATCTGAAAATGAAGGGCTTGCTCCTGAGACTCGGCCAACTCTTGATAAAGAACCAGGGAGGGTGAACGACGAATGTCAGTGAAGGTGATGATTCCGACCCCGCTGCGGCAGTATGCGGGCAAGCAGGAATCGGTGGAGTTGGAGGCCAAGACGGTCGGCGAGGCTCTGTCCGGCTTGACGGCCCAGTACGCCGATCTCCGCCGGCACCTCTATAACGACGAGGGCAAGATCCGAAGCTTCGTCAACATCTACCTCAACGACGAAGATATCCGTTATCTCAGCAAAGAGCAGACGCCTCTTAACGATCGCGACGTCCTCAGCATCGTGCCCTCCATTGCCGGCGGCTCCGCGGCCCTCTGTCCCTGTATTTGTAGGTAGCCTGGGCTCCGCTGCCGGAGTCCGGGCAGTCTCCCGCTGAAGAATTGTCCTGGCGTCCCAGGCCCGCTCGCAACGCAATCCTGGAGACTACATAGGTAGCCTAACCGTTTGTGGAGGTTTTCATGGTGGAAGCACTCGCGACCGGAACCGCGGCCCTTTCCAACGACGAGATCCTGCGTTACAGCCGCCATTTGATCATGCCCGAGGTGGGCATGGAAGGCCAGCTCCGGCTGAAGCAGGCCAAGGTGCTGTTGATCGGCGCCGGCGGCCTGGGATCGCCTCTGGCGCTCTATCTGGCGGCGGCGGGGGTGGGTAAGCTCGGTCTCGTGGACTTCGACGTGGTCGACTTCACCAATCTGCAGCGCCAGATCCTGCACGGCACCTCGGATGTGGGCCGTTCCAAGCTGGCCTCCGCCGCCGACACCTTGCGCGAGATCAACCCCTACGTGGAGGTTGTTCGGCACGAGACCCGCCTCGCCTCCGCGAACGCCCTTGAGCTCTTCGCCGATTACGACATCGTGGCCGACGGCACCGACAACTTTGCCACCCGTTACCTCGTGAACGACGCCTGCGTGCTCTCCGGCAAGCCCAACGTCTATGGCAGTATCTTCCGCTTCGAGGGTCAGGCATCGGTGTTTGCCACTCGCGAAGGACCGTGCTACCGTTGCCTTTACCCGGAGCCGCCTCCGCCGGGTCTGGTGCCCAGCTGCGCCGAGGGCGGGGTGCTGGGCGTCCTGCCCGGGATCGTGGGCGCGATTCAGGCGCTCGAGACCATCAAACTCATCATCGGCCAGGGCGAGCCGCTGATCGGCCGGTTGGTGCTGTTTGACGCTCTCCGCCTGCGCTTCCGCGAGCTGAAGCTCCGCAAGAATCCGGATTGCCCGGCGTGCGGCAGCCATCCGACCATCGAGCATCTGATCGACTACGACGAGTTTTGTGGCCTTCGCGGCCAGGAGGCGGAGTCCGTGAACCATATCCCCGAGATCACCCCCGTGGAGCTGAAGCGCATGATTGACGAGCGCCGTGACTTCCGGCTGGTGGATGTGCGCGAGCCGCACGAGTTCGACATTTGCCATATTCCCGGCTCGGTGCTGATCCCGCTGGGCGACGTGCCGGGGCGCATGAGCGAGCTGGATTCGGCGCAGGAGATCGTGGTCCATTGCCGTTCCGGGGTGCGCAGCGCGCGGGCCGTCGATTTTCTGCAGAAGGCCGGTTTTCGCCGCATTCACAACCTGAAAGGCGGCATCCTGGCCTGGTCGGATCAAGTCGACCCGAGCGTTCCGAAATACTGAGCTTCGTGAGGCCGGACCTCCGGCCGCCAGGAACGAAGCTCCGGCAGCTCACGCAGCCTGACGCCCGACATCTGGAGGATCCATGGCTTTGAATAGTGGAGACCCTGCGCCCGACTTCAAGGTCGGCGAGACCACCGGCGAGCAGCAAGGCGAGTTTCAGCTTTCTGCCCAACGGGGCAAGAACGTGGTTCTGGTGTTCTACCCCGGCGACTTCACCCCGGTGTGCACCAGCGAGCTGGAGCTGATTCAGAGGGACCTGGCCCGTTTCCGGGGGGCGAATGCCGAGGTCGTAGGTCTGAGCACCGACACGGTGTTCTGCCACGCCGCCTTTCAGCAGTCCCTCGGTGGGCTCAGCTTTCCCCTGGCCACCGACCGCTGGCCTTACGGCGAAGTCGCCCAGGCCTACGGAATCTTCCCGCCCACGCGACACACGGCGCCATTCTGGAACGACCGTGCCATCTTCATCGTGGACAAGAACGGAAAAATCGCTTGGTCGAAGGTCTATGAAATCGGCCACGTGCCCGACATCGACGAAGTTCTGGCGGCCCTGGAAAAGCTGGCCTAGGGCATGATCCGAGGCGGACGTGGACCTCAGGGAATTCTTCCTCAAGCAGAAGCAGGCCACCCACAGCCATTCGATCAAGGTGTTCGGATTCATTCCCCCCGACCAGTTGGGGTGGCGGCCGGCCGAAGGTATGCTCTCCCTGGGAGAGATCGTGCGCCATGTCTGGATGTCTGAAGAGGGCGTCCGCCGGGTGGCGCTCGACGACCGCTGGGACTACTACGACAAGCGCGTGCCGCAAGGGCTCTTCGCCATCCTCGGCGAGGTAGCCTCACTGCCGGAAGAACTGGCCCAGCTGGAGCGCGTTCATCAGGACACCCTGGCCGCCGCCGCGGCCTTTCCGCTCGAACACTGGGAAGACGAGCGCCGCAATGACCGCTTCGGCGTCAAGCGCCGCGTGGCCGTCATGCTCTTCGGCATCAACGAACATCATATTCATCACCGCGCCCAGGCGGGAGCCTATCTCCATCTGCTGACCGGCCAGCGCGCCAGCCATTACGCTTTGTAGCCGCATTTAGAAACAGGTCCGGCTCCTTGCGATCGAGCGTCGGCGAGATCGCGCAATTTAACGGGGTCTCGATCGGCCTCGGATCGTCGCCCCTTCCCTTCGCGGTCGCCCAGGTTCCTGCAGGTTACACCAGCTTGACAGCCAATCAGGCATGATATACTTGCGCTCCGGGGAGGAGCGCTGAGGGGTTGTCCCGCGGAGCCCGGGGGACGATCAGAATCTGCCACCCGCCGGGGTCATAATTTTTTTCGCGCTCATTGAGTTGACAACGCGAAGCACATCGCCATACTATCTCTCATTCGAAGTCGGCGCACGTCGATTCAGCGGATGATCCGAACGTAGGACCCTCAGGGAAGACGAATCGCCCGGCTCGGCCCCGGGCTTGGCGAGGCAGCCTGAGACGCCCGGGATCGCCGGTCCTAAAAGCAGCAAGAACAGGTTCCTGATCTCAAAAAGGCTGACGGATGCCCCAGATTTTTCATCACAGCATGAATACGATCTCCCGCGTCAGCATTGTGGCGGGAGTTTTGCTCTTGGGGAGCCTCGGGTACCTGGCTTGGGCGGTCAACTTCTCGCCTTACTACACGAATGCCAAGCTGCCGCTGGAGCAGCCTGTGCTCTTCAGTCACAAGCACCACACGATGGACGACGGCATTGACTGCCGGTACTGCCACACCTCGGTGGAGAAGTCCTCGTTCGCCGGGCTGCCGCCGACCGAGACCTGCATGACCTGCCATTCGCAGATCTGGACCAACGCGCAGATGCTGGAGCCGGTAAGGGCGAGCTACGCCAGCGGGCAGTCGCTGGAATGGGCGCGCGTGAACGCCCTGCCTGACTTCGTCTATTTCAATCACAGTATCCACGTCGCCAAGGGAATCGGCTGCACCACCTGCCATGGGCAGGTGGGCGAGATGCCCGTCACCTGGAAAGAGAACACCCTCTACATGCGCTGGTGCATCGACTGCCACAAGCACCCGGAACGCTTCGTGAGGCGGCGGGAGGATGTGTTCAAGCCGGTGTACGACCCGCCGGCCAATCAGCTGGCACTGGGAAGGCAGCTCGTCAAGGAATACAAGATCAAGAGTTTCACCACGTGTGAAACCTGTCACCGTTAGAGGCTGTTAGCGGCGACCGACACCCAAATCGATGAGCGATTCGAAGGACGGCGTGAAAATCTCGGAGCTGGTTCAGATTCAGCCTCTGCCTGACGTGGCGACGCCTCGCTCCCCGCGCTTCTGGCGCAGCCTGGAGGAGCTTGAGAACGGCGCCGATTACCGCAAAGGCCTGGCGCACGAGTTTCCGCAGGGCAGAATGGCCCCGGCGCGAGCGAACGGCCTCAATCGTCGCGACCTGCTAAAGCTGATGGGCGCTTCAGCCGGCCTGGCAGGTCTGACGGCTTGTACCAAGCTGCCCCCCGAAAAGATCGTGCCTTACGTCCGCGCGCCAGAAGACTTTGTTCCCGGGATTCCACTGTTCTATGCCACGGCCATGCCGCTTGGCGGTATCGGCCGGGGCTTGCTGGTGGAAAGCCACATGGGGCGGCCCACCAAAGTGGAGGGGAATCCGGATCACCCCGGAAGCCTGGGTGGAGCAGACGCCTTCGCGCAGGCGTCGGTGTTGACGCTCTACGATCCCGACCGTTCACAGGTGCCGATCCACTTCGGCCATCTGAGCAGTTGGGAAGGGTTTGTCGCCGACTTCGGCGACCATCTGGCCAGCGAGTCTGCGACGGGCGGTGCGGGCCTCCGCATTCTCACCGGCGTCGTCACCTCGCCGACGCTGGCCGACCAGCTGAAGTCCGTTCTCAATCAATTTCCATCGGCGCGCTGGCATCAGTACGAGTCCTGCGGGCGCGACAATACGTGCGAAGGCTTGAGGCTGGCCTTCGGACAATATGCCAACGCCGTCTACCTTTTCGACAAGGCCGACGTCATCCTGAGCCTGGAATCCGATTTCCTGTTTGCGGAGCCGGGCAGCCCGCGTTACGCGCGCGATTTCGCCGGCCGCCGCCGCATGCCCGATCCCTCCAGCGCCACCCACCGTCTTTACACGCTGGAGAGCACTCCTTCGATCACGGGGTCGCTCGCGGACCATCGGCTGCCGGTCCGCTCGGGTGATATTCAGGCGGTGGCGCAGGCCGTCGCGCAAGGCTTGGGCGTGCTGTCGGGCGGCAATGCACCTCTGCCGGCGGGCGTTTCTGCCGAGTGGGTGGCCGCCCTCGTGCGGGATCTTCAGGCCCATCGCGGTTCCAGCCTGGTGGTGGCCGGTGAACAGCAGCCTCCCGGGGTGCATGTTCTCGCCCACGCCATCAATCACGCCCTTGGCAACAACGGCGCCACCGTGATTTACACCGATCCGGTGGAAGCGGAGCCGACGGACGGGATCAAGTCGCTCAAGGACCTTGTGGCCGACATGGATGCAGGCCGCGTCCGGACGCTGTTGATGATCGGCGTCAATCCGGCCTACAACGCTCCGGCCGACGTGCCCTTCGTGGCCGCCATTCAGAAGGTGGATTTCCGCGTTCATCTCGGGCTTTATCAGGACGAGACAGCCGAGCTGTGCCACTGGCACATTCCCGAGACGCACTACCTCGAAGGTTGGAGCGACGTCCGGAATCACGACGGCAGCGCAAGCATCATCCAGCCCTTGATTGCCCCGCTCTACGGCGGCAAGAGCGCCCACGAGTTGATTGCCGTGGTTCAAGGCGACTCCAGCGCTTCGGACCATGATCGGGTGCGCGGCTACTGGCAACGCCAGGCGGGGGGCCATCTGCCGCCGTCGGCTGCTTCCAATTTTGAGACCTTCTGGGAGACTTCCCTCAATAACGGGTGGATTGAAGGCACCACGCCGGCGGCCAAGCAAGTCACGCTGAATGCCAACGCCGCCAAGAGCGTGACCGCACCGCCGCCCTCCGAAGGTCTCGAGATCGCGATGCGGCCTGATCCTTCGGTGTGGGACGGGAGTTTGGCCAATAATGCCTGGCTTCAGGAGCTCCCGCGGCCTTACACCAAGCTCACCTGGGATAACAGCCTGCTGGTGAGCCCGGCCACAGCGACGCGGCTTGGCCTGCAGCGCGAGGACGTGGTCAAGGTCGTTTTGGAGGGCCGCGAAGTCGAGGCCCCGGTTCTGATTCTTCCTGGGCAGGCGCCGAACTCCATCGCCCTGCATCTCGGCTATGGGCGCAGGCGGGCCGGCGGCGTCGGGACCGGCGTGGGTGTCAACGCTTACGCCATCCGGACCTCGGACGCACCCTGGGTCGGAACGGGAGCGACCCTCACCAAAACGGGTGCCAAGCATCACTTGGTGACGACCCAGAATCACCATCTGATCGAACAGAACGGCCAGCAAGCGGAGGAAGAGAGCGAGAGCGCTTTCGACCGCCACCTCGTCCGGGTGGCCACGCTGGAAGAGTTCCGGAAAGACCCCGACTTTGCGGCCGACCCGCCGGAGGAGACCAGCGAAGCGCCTTCGATGTACCCCAAGGTCGACTACAGCCAGGGCTACTCCTGGGGCATGTCGGTCGATCTGAACACCTGTATCGGCTGCAATGCCTGCATCGTTGCCTGTTATGCGGAAAACAATATCGCGGTCGTGGGCAAGGAAGAGGTGGACAACGGCCGCGACATGCAGTGGATCCGCGTTGACACCTATTTCCGGGGCGACCTCGACAATCCCGAAGCCTACAACGAGGTGATGCTCTGCCAGCATTGCGAGAATGCGCCCTGCGAATACGTCTGTCCGGTGGGAGCCACGGTCCACAGCCCGGAAGGGCTGAACTTGATGGTGTACAACCGCTGCGTGGGCACGCGCTATTGCTCCAACAACTGTCCTTACAAGGTGCGGCGCTTCAACTTCAAGCTTTATTCGGACTGGGACACGCCGAGTCTCTTCCCCCTGCGGAATCCCGATGTCACGGTGCGCAGCCGCGGCGTGATGGAGAAGTGCACTTACTGCGTGCAGCGCATTATGGAAGCTCGGATTGCCGCGGAGCGCGACGATCGCACGCTGAGGGACGGCGAGATCCAGACGGCCTGTCAGCAGACCTGCCCGACCCAGGCCATCGTGTTTGGCAACATCAACGATCCTCAGAGCATGGTCTCAAAACGGAAGGCGCAGTCGCGGGACTATGGCCTGCTGCGTGATCTCAACGTCCGGCCGCGAACCACCTATCTGGCGCGGCTCCGGAATCCAAATCCGGAGATCAAGGGATAGCTCATGGACCCGGTAGAAACCAACAACCTGACGGCCGTGGTCGAGACCGAGGAAGTGCTTGCCCCGGGTCAGACTTACCTCTCGGTCAGCGACCATATCAGTGACATGGTGCTGGAGTGGCCCATCGGTTACCGATGGGCCGCTGGCCTCCTTCTCGCCCTCGGGCTCTTGTTCATGTTGAACCTGGCGCTCGGCGTGGTGTTCACGGTCGGCGTCGGGGTCTGGGGCATCAACATTCCCATCGGTTGGGGCTTCGCCATCACCAACTTCGTCTGGTGGATCGGAATCGGACACGCCGGGACCCTGATCTCCGCCTTCCTCTTGTTGATGCGCCAGCAGTGGCGGACATCGATCAACCGCTTCGCGGAAGCGATGACGATTTTCGCCGTGGCCTGCGCCGGTCTGTTTCCCCTCGCCCACATGGGCCGCCCCTGGCTGTTCTATTACCTGTTGCCCTATCCCGACACCATGGGGACTTGGCCTCAATTCCGTAGCCCGCTGGTTTGGGACGTCTTCGCCGTCTCAACCTACCTCACCGTTTCGCTCGTCTTTTGGTACACCGGGCTGCTTCCGGATCTGGCCACCCTGCGCGACCGGGCGAAAAAGCGCATCACGAAGATCATCTATGGCATTGTTTCCTTGGGCTGGCGGGGATCGGCGGCGCACTGGTCGCGCTACGACATGTGCGCGCTGCTGCTGGCCGGCCTGTCCACCCCGCTGGTGGTCTCGGTTCACACGGTGGTGAGCTTCGACTTCACCATCGGCATCATACCGGGCTGGCACAGCACCATCTTTCCGCCTTATTTCGTGGCCGGCGCCATTTACTCCGGTTTTGCCATGGTGTTGACCCTGGCCATTCCGTTGCGCAAGTACTATCACCTGGAAGGCTTCGTGACCATGAAGCACCTTGACTTCATGGCCAAGGTCATGCTGGCCACCGGCCTCGTGGTGGCCTACAGCTACGTCATGGAGACGTTCATGGCGTTCTACAGCGGCAACCAGTACGACCGTTACATGATGGTCAACCGCATGACCGGTCCCTATGCCAAGGTCTTCTGGACGTTGATCTTCTGCAACCTGGTGGGTCCGCAACTGCTCTGGTTGCGCAAGTTCCGGCTGACGCCCTGGCTGCTGTTTGTAGTGTCGCTGGTAGTGCAGACGGGTATGTGGCTGGAGCGCTTTGTGATCATCATTACCAGCCTGCATCGGGACTTCATCCCTTCGTCCTGGGGCATGTTTTACCCGACGCGCTGGGATTACATGACGTTTCTCGGCACGCTGGGCCTGTTCTTTACCCTGTTTTACCTCTTCATCCGCTTCCTGCCCATGATCGCCATCCATGAGTTGCGCGACCTGGTGCACAAGAAGCAGGAAGAGGCGCACGCGGTGTCGCACTAGGGCGCGACGCGCGGATCTGAGTTCTCAGACTCGACGGCTGGTATCCAAATGGCTCGACCCCTTTACGGATTGATGGCTGAGTTCGTAACGCCGGAGCAGGTGGTGGCAACAGCCCATAGTGTGCGCGCCGAAGGCTACCGGCACATCGACGCCTACTCGCCGTTCGCGGTGGAGGGTCTGCCGGAGGCGTTGGGCAAGCAGGTGGGCAGGAAACTGTCGGCGATCGTGCTTTGCGGGGGTCTGACGGGTTGCTGCGGCGGGTTCTTCATGTGTTGGTGGCCGAACGTGATCGGGTATCCACTCAATATCGGTGGCAAGCCCTTCAATAGCTGGCCGGCCTTTATTCCCATCACCTTCGAGCTGACGATCCTGTTTTCCGCCCTGTCGGCCGTGATCGGCATGATCGCGTTGAACGGGCTGCCGATGCCCTACCATCCCGTTTTCAACGCGCCGAACTTCGACCGGGCGTCTCGCGATCGCTTCTTCCTATGCATCGAGGCCAGCGATCCCAAGTTCGATCTGAGGGAGACCCGGGACTTTCTCGAGAGCTTTGATCCCGTGGAAGTCACCGAGGTGGAAAGCTGAAGTTGATAAAGCATCGGCGGAACCAGTTCGGGTCGTGGAAGGGCGGGGAAGAGGCGGGCCTGACGCCTGTGCCCGCGCGGCGGGGCACCCTTGCGGTGCTCGGCTTGCTGCTGACCGCTTTGGTGGTGGCGGCCGGCTGCCGCGTGGACATGCATGTGACCCCCCGCTACAACCCCCTTTCGCCGAGCACCTTTTTCGCGGACGGCCGCTCGGAGCGGCCGGAGGTGGCGGGCACGGTTCCGCACGGCGAGCTACGCACCGATGAGCTGCTGTACACCGGCAAGATCAACGGCGTGGTGGCCAACGAGTTTCCGTTCCCCATCACCCGGCAAGACCTGGAGCGGGGGAGGGAGCGCTTCAACATTTACTGCGCGCCCTGCCACGACTACACCGGCAGCGGGCACGGCGTGGTCGTTCAACGGGGGCTCCAGCAGCCCACTTCCTATCACAGCACGAAGCTGCGCGACGCTCCCGTGGGCCACTTTTTCGAAGTCATCACCAACGGCTTTGGCGTGATGTACAGCTATGCCACGCGGGTTACGCCCGAAGACCGCTGGAGAATCGCCGCCTACATCCGCGCGCTGCAGCTCAGCCAGAATGCCACTCTGAATGATGTGCCGGCCGACCAACGCGGACAGTTGGGGGGCGCGGCCCAAGGTTCTACCCAAAACGGACGATGAACGAAGCTCTCAAACCTGTTTTCGATCGCATCCAACGCTCGGCGCTTGGCGCCGGAGTTGTGCTGTTGCTGATTTCCGCCATCGGTTTCTACCAGGATCCGACGGAGTTCCTGCGAAGATACCTGGTGGCCTTCTGGTTCTGGCTGGCGATCACGGTGGGATGCCTCGCGGTCCTGATGATCCAGTTCTTCGTCAAGGGCCGTTGGGGCCTCTTGATTCGCCGCACTCTGGAAGCTGGCAGCCGGACTCTGCCCTTGCTGCTGCTGTTGTTCCTGCCCATCCTGTTCAACCTTCCCCGGCTCTACGCGTGGGCGCGCCCGGAGACCGTAGCCTCCCTGGGCCTGCCGCCTTTCAAGCGGGAGTACCTGAGCACGACGTTCTGGGTGGTGCGAGCCCTCATCTACTTCGGCTTGTGGCTCCTCTGGGCTTACCTGCTCAACAGGTGGTCGGCGCAGGAGGACGCGACCGGCGATCCGCGGCTCCTGACCAGAATGAGGGCCTTGAGCGGGCCCGGGCTGGTGCTCTTCGGGTTCCTGATTTCTTGGGCCGCTATCGACTGGATCATGTCGCTTGACACCGGCTTTTTCTCGACCATTTACGGCATGATCTTCATTGTGATTCCGGCCCTGACGGCGGTGGGTCTGTCGGTGATCGTTCTGGCGCTGCTGCAGAACCACGAGCCTCTCGCCGGACTGGTCGAGCCCAAGCGTTTCAACGACTACGGCAACCTGCTGCTGGTCTTCACCATGTTGTGGGCATACCTCCAGTTCGATCAGTTTCTGATCATCTGGGCTGGAAACATCCAGGACGAGATTCCATGGTATGTGACACGCGCTCGGGGAGTCTGGGGCGGAGTGGCCGTGGCCCTCTTCATTTTCCATTTTGCCCTGCCGTTCCTTTGCCTGCTGCAGCGCGCCGTGACCCGCCGCGCCAGGATGCTGGCCTTGGTGGCGGTGGCGTTGCTGTTCATGGAGTGGGTGGACCTGTACTGGATCATTGAGCCGAACTTCTATCCCCACGGACCGCAGCTGAGCTGGATGGACTTCACCCTCTTCGTCGGCATCGGCGGGATCTGGCTGGCTTACTTTGTCGGACAATTCAAGAAGCGGTCGCTGCTGCCTTTGCACGACCCTCGCTTCGAAGGAGAGATCGCCGTTGGAAGCTAACCCTGGCCATGGCGCGGCCGGACACGAGGGCCTCCACGCCCACGAGACGTCGGATGCCCCTGTACACAGCGCGATGATTCTGGGTGGTGCGTTTGTGATCTTGCTGGTCTTTGGTCTGGTTGTGGGCTTCCTGACCTTCCGCTTTTTCAGCAGCCAGGAGGCGTTGGGACCGCCGGCCTCCCCGCTCACCAATGCCCGGCGGCTCCCTCCGGAACCGCGGTTGCAGGTCAACGGATACCAGGACTTGGTGAAGTACGAGAACCAGCAGCAGGCGATCCTGAAGAGCTACGGTTGGGTGGACCGCGGAGCCGGCGTGGTGCACATCCCCATCGACCAGGCCATGGATGACCTGCTGAAGAAGGGGCTGCCGGTGAGGACCGAAGCGTCGAGTGGCGCCCAGGCGTCCAAGCCGAAACCGCCGGTACCGCTGCCCGCCACTAAGACCCCGGGTTCCCAGCCGACGGACCAGGGCAGCGCGAACTAGCATGCTTTTACGATCGAAGCCCTAATGTCGTTTCGAATCAACAGACCGATAGTTGGCGCCAGCCCCGTCGATGGAACCTGGGGGAGTGCCGAAATATTGTCACTCCTTCGCGGCGTGGTGATCATGGCGGCTGTTGGGACGGTTCTTTCTGGAGCCATGGGCTGGGCGCAGGTGAGGAACGCTAGCGTCAAGCCGGCGATCCTGCGCGACGTGGGCATCGATCAGAAGCTGAATCAGCAGGTTCCGCTTGATCTTCCGTTTTACGACGAGCAGGGCAACGCCGTGCGCCTCGGCGACTACTTCGGTCAGCGGCCGGTAATCCTCTCGCTGGTTTATTACGAGTGCCCCATGCTCTGCACCACGTCCTTGAATGGGCTGGAGCAGAGTTTGAAAGAGCTCAAGTTCAACCTCGGTAAGGATTACGAGGTGATCACGGTGAGCTTCGATCCTACCGAGAAGCCGGCCGTGGCGGCGGCCAAGAAAGCTGTTTACGTTGGACTCTACGGCCGGCCCGGGGCTGGGGCCGGATGGCACTTCCTGACCGGCGATCAGGACTCCATTCAGAAGCTGACCGAGGCCGTCGGATTCCGTTATCACTACGATCCCAACATCAAGCAGTTCATCCATGCGACCGGGATTATCGTGCTGACGCCGCAAGGTAAGGTGGCCAGGTATTTTTACGGGATTGCCTATCCGGCGGGAAATCTCCGGCTGGGCCTGGTCGAGGCCTCTCAGGGTAAGATCGGCAACCCGGTCGACGAAGTGCTGCTCTACTGCTGCGAATACGATCCCATGACAGGAAAGTACAGCTTGATTATCGCCCGTGTGCTCCAAGTGGGCGCAGCGGTGACGATTGTCTCGCTCGGCACGCTGATGTTCATCATGTTCCGAAGTACGCCGGGCACGCAAGTCTAGCAGGGCCTAAAGGGCATTTGGCGAAGGCGATCATTCTGAGTTCAGGGAAGAATTTCGCCCGGCAGATTGAGATTCTTCGCTGGCGGCTCGTCAGAATGACCATCCTGCAAGGGAACGGCGGCTGATCGAATATGCACCTTTTTCCAATACGTCCCCCGGAAGCTTCCACGCTCGCACCGCAGTGGGACCATCTCTTCTACTTCCTGACCTTGCTCACCGTTTTCTTCTCCACCCTGATCTTTGCCCTGGTATTTTACTTTGCGATCAAATACCGCCGCCGCCAGAAGGACGAGGTTCCGCCGCAAAACGAGGGCAACCTGATCTTGGAATTGGGCTGGACCATCATCCCTTCCATCATCTGCGTTTTTATCTTCGGCTGGTCCTCGCAGCTGTTCATGCGCAGCCAGCGCCCGCCTGCCGCCTCTACCGAGATCTTTGTGGTGGGCAAGCAGTGGATGTGGAAGGTGCAGCATCCCGAAGGGCCGCGCGAGATCAACCAGCTGCACGTTCCGGTGGGGGTGCCGATCAAGCTGACGATGACCTCGGAGGATGTGATCCACGACTTCGGCATCCCGGCCTTCCGGATTAAGAAAGACGTGGTTCCGGGCATTTATTCCACCGAGTGGTTTACCGCCACCGCCACCGGCGAGTATCACCTCTTCTGCGACCAGTACTGCGGCATGGGGCATTCGCACATGGCCGGCACCGTGGTGGTGATGAAGCCGGAAGACTATGAACGCTGGCTGACCAGCCAGATGAACGTCAAGCCGATGGCCGCCGAAGGCGAGAGGCTCTTCGGCCAGCTCGGCTGCAACACTTGCCATCCCGGGCAAGGGAAGAATGCGGGGCCGTCCTTGCAAGGCCTGTTTGGCAGCCAGGTGAAACTCCAGAACGGCCAGACGCTGGCTGCCGACGAGGGTTTTATCCGCCAGGCGATTCTGGGCCCGCAGGCGGTGGCGGGCTACCCGGCCCTGATGCCGACCTTTCAGGGCCAATTGAACGAAGAGGAGGTCCTGGAACTCGTCGCCTACATCAAGTCTCTCGGACCGCCCGCTGAAAGGAAGACCAAGCCATGAGCACGGTTGCGCTGGAAACGACTCCAACCTTGCCGGAAGTACATTATCTGAATGCTGACTACGGCTGGCGTTCCTGGCTTTTCACCACCGACCACAAGCGCATCGCCTGGCTCTACCTCATCTCGATCACTTTCATGTTCGCCATCGGCGGCCTCTCGGCCACCCTGATGCGCCTGAACCTGATCGAGCCCTCGGGCCTGTTGTTCGAGCCGGCCAGCTACAACAAGCTCTTCACCGCGCACGGGCTGGTGATGATTTTCTTCTTCCTCACCCAGTCGATTCCAACCGTGCTGGGGAATTTTCTCATCCCCATCATGATCGGCGCTCGGGATGTGGCGTTTCCAAAGCTCAATCTGCTGAGCTGGTACATCTACGTGTTGGGCGCCACCATTTTCGTTCTCAGCCTGCTTACCGGCGGGGTTGACACCGGCTGGACGCTTTATACGCCTCTGAGCACCACCTACGCCAACACCAACGTGCTCTCGGCCACGGTAGGGATCTTCATTGCTGGCTTCTCCTCGATTCTGACCGGCCTGAACTTTATCGTCACCATCCACAAGATGCGCGCCCCCGGCATGACCTGGTTCCGGCTGCCGCTCTTTATCTGGTCGATGTACGCCACCAGCGTGATCTTCGTGCTGGCCATGCCGGTCATCGCCATCACCCTGGCCCTGATCGCCCTGGAGCGCGTCTGGCACGTGGGCATCTTCGATCCCGGCCTGGGCGGCGACCCCATCCTTTTCCAGCACCTCTTCTGGTTCTTCGGACACCCCGAGGTCTACATCCTGATTTTGCCCTCCATGGGGGTGATCAGCGAGCTGGTGGCGGCCGGCTGCCGGAAACGGATCTTCGGCTATAGCTTCGTAGCTTTCTCCAGCGTCTCCATCGCCGCCATTTCTTTCATGGTGTGGGGCCATCACATGTTCCTGACCGGCCAGTCGGTGTACGCCGGTCTGGTCTTCTCGGCCTTGAGCTTTGCCGTGGCCATTCCTTCGGCGGTGAAGATCTTCAACTGGACCGCCACCATGCACAAGGGCTCCGTGTCGTACGACGCCCCCATGCTCTATGCCATCGGCTTTATCGGCCTGTTTACCATCGGCGGACTCACCGGCCTCTTCCTGGCCTCCATGGGCACCGACGTCCACCTGCACGACACCTATTTCGTGGTGGCGCACTTCCATTACGTCATGGTGGGCGGCGCCATCATGGGGTACCTGGGCGGACTCCACTTGTGGTGGCCCAAGATGACCGGCCGGCTCTACCCCGAGGCCTGGGCGCGTTTTGCCTGCCTCCTGGTTTTTGTGGGCTTTAACCTGACCTTCGGCCCGCAGTTTATTCTAGGCTATGTAGGTATGCCAAGGCGGTACGCGGTCTATCCGGCTGAGTTTCAGGTGCTCAACGTGCTCTCGTCGGCCGGTGCGTCGATTCTGGCGGTGGGCTACGTCATCCCCCTGATCTACTTTATCTGGTCGGCCCTCAAGGGTCCGATTGCCGGGCCCAATCCTTGGGGCGCCAAAGGTCTGGAGTGGACCATCGCCTCGCCGCCCCCCACCCACAATTTCGAACGGACCCCGATCGTGACCGAAGAAGCTTACGCCTACGGACCCGAGGAGGCGCATGTCGGCTGAAGCACACGGCGCCACCCTGGTGGCTGAACAGTTCGATGACTTCGAACAGCAAAAGCATGCCGACACCTTCGGCATGTGGATCTTTCTGGCCACCGAGGTCCTCTTCTTCGGCGGGCTCTTCTGCGGCTACTCCCTGTACCGCAACCTCTATTTCGAAGCTTTCACCGCCGGCAGCCACCTGCTGAAGATTGAGTATGGCGCCTTCTACACCCTGCTGCTGATCTGCAGCAGCTTGACCATGGCCCTGGGCGTACGCGCCTCCATGCTCCGCCGCCCCACCTCGCTGACCGTCTATCTGATTCTCACCTGGATCATGGGCGCGGCCTTCGTTTACATCAAGCTGCGTTACGAGTGGTACGGCGATTACCTGGAGGGGCTGGTGCCGGGTCTGAATTTCGCGCCCCATGGCGAATCCCTGGAGATCATCAACCGCTTCCACGCCACCCTGCCGCACGTCGGCCTCTTTTTCATCTTCTATTTCTGCATGACCGGAGTTCACGCCCTGCACATGGTGGTGGGCGTCGGCCTGCTGACCACGCTGCTGATCTTCACCCGGCAGGGCAAGGTTACGGGAGGAAACTACAACTGGGTTGAGATCGTGGGGCTCTACTGGCACTTCGTCGACATTGTGTGGATCTTCCTCTTTCCCTTACTCTACCTGATCGGGGGCCGGTACTGATGTCGGAGCACGTCCATCCCAAGCGGTTTTACGTGGCCGTTTTCGTGGCCCTGGTGGTCCTGACCCTGGTCACCACCACGGTCGCCTTCGTTGATCTCGGCCGGCTCAACACCGTGGTGGCGCTGGTGATCGCGGTCTGCAAGGCGACCCTGGTGGTGCTCTTCTTCATGCACCTGAAGGATCAGACCGGGCTCACCCGCGTTGTGCTGATCGCGGCCGTCATCTGGCTGGCCGTTTTGATCGGTATCACCATGAGCGACGTTTTCACCCGCCACTGGGTTCCGTCGAACGGCTCCTGGCAGGCGAGCGCGGTCATGCAGTCCCAGCCGTGAGCTAGCTTGTTATGCCGAGTACGATCTCACTGCCGCCTCCGCCTGCCGACGTCCAGTTGTCCGATTCCGGTCACGGTCCATTGACGCCTTGGCCCCAGGGGGGAGGCGATGACTTTGGCAACTGGAATCCGATGGGCTGGACCACTCCGGCCGCCGCCAGCCGCGCCGGGATTTACGTGGGGCTCGCCTCGGTCTCGATGCTCTTCGCCAGCCTCACCGCGTTCTTCCTCCTCCATCGCAGCCTGGCTCGGAATTGGGTTCGCACTCCGCTTCCGCCCGTCCTGTACCTCAACACCTTGCTGCTGGCGGGCAGCAGCCTGGCCCTGGAGCGGGCCCGCGCCGCGCTGGGCTCCTACCGGACGCACGTCTTTCGAGGCTGGCTCTGGGTCACGTTCGGGCTCGGGGCGGCCTTCCTTGCCGGACAGATAGCCGCCTGGCGTCAACTGGCCGCGGCCGGCATCTTCCTGGCCGGCAATCCCAGCGGAGCCTTCTTCTACTTCGTCACCGGCGCCCACGGATTGCACGTGGCCGGCGGTTTGATCGCCCTCGGCTACCTCGTGCTAAGGGCGCGGGAGATCGAGTGGGGTCTGAAGCGGCGCACGGCGGTGGACGTCACCCGCATCTACTGGCATTTCATGGATGGACTCTGGATCTACCTGCTGGGTCTGCTGGTCTGGCTCCACGCCTAGCTTGGCCCTTTGCCCAGGAGCACGCCGTCTGGCTCATATCTCTGCGGTTGGCGGGAGCGGGCCGTGGATCGCAGGAAGGCCTGAAGCCCCTCAAGCTGGACCCACAATTCGTTCTGGCGGCGCAGCCAGCCCTGTCGCTGAAAATCATTGAGAAAATGCGAAACCCGCCAGCGGGTCGTTCCAACCATTCGCGCCAGTTCGAGGTTGGAAGGGTTCGCCGCCAGTTGGACCCAACCGGTCTTGGAATGTGGGGGAGCGAATCGAAGCAGCGCGTGAGCCAGCCTCCGCGCTGCCGGTTCGGTCACGAATTCCCGAATAGCCTCTTCGTAGCGGTCGATACGCGTGGCGATATTGCTCAGGACTTGCCAGGCAAAGCGCGGATCCTGCCGCAGGCGTTTGAGGAAGTCCCTCTTGCGGAACACCACCACTTCGGCCGGCGAGAGCGCCTTGGCGACCTGGTCGATCCGGCGCGAGGTTAACAGGTTCTTTATTCCGAAGAAGTCTCCGCGGGTAAGAAGGTCGAGCGTCGCCTCGTGATCGGCTGACAACTGCAGCCGGCCAGATCGCAGCCAGTAAATCTGACGGCAGGGATGCGGGGGGTCAAATAAATTGGACCCCTCTGGGAACGTCACGCTAGCCGGCCGCTTCAGACGCCGCCGCGCACCAGGCCCGCGGGTGAGGGCGCGAGCGTCCCTTGAACTCATTCTCGTCTCCTTCATTTTGTCGTCTCCTGCTTTCTTCACTGGCTGCTTGAAGATTCTCTTCGCTAAGGCTCGCCTCGAAGTCGACCTTGCACGAAGATCGGATGCAGAAGCCTCCGTCTAGAATATGGGAGCGCCGCCAAGTGCGCCACCGTGATCACGGTCACCGCGTTTGGTGACGGTTTCGGAGTCTCCATGATCTTGACAGGGGCTGGCGCGTTGCCAAGCTGCGCTGGCAAGGCAAGGAAGGGTTGCAATGCGCGAAGGCGGAGGCCCCACCCGGCCGTCGGAAGCCTTATGGGGACAAGTCATTTTGGCCAGCCGGGCCCTCTCGGTACGCGCGTTTGAGGGTTTCGAGCGCAGCACGTTCCAGCACCACTCGCACCCACTGTGAGACTGGGCGCTTGTCGACGGCGGCGGCGCGCCGGATCAAGCTCAGCAATTGCGAGGAGAATCGGAAGTGAACGTGGGCATCCAGATTTTTTCTCATTCCCCTCCCAAGCGGCGTGTAGCTCTTATCCATACCTTGTGGTAACAAAGTGTCTACATACTACCATAGCAAAAATGCCAGGTATGCACAATCGCAATCTTGACAGCCCCGATTCCGGGTTGCTAGCTTGAAGGAGCCAAAGGGGGGTGAAAGGCTGCTCCCGAAAGCGGGCGCCCGCTGAGTCTTGCCGGCAAAAAGAGTGTTGGAAGAGGCCTGGCAAGTTGGACGGGAGCTGGTGGGTTTAGAGCATACTGCTCTCCACCGCCCCCTTGGATCTCCACCCTTCGTTAATCCATAACCGTCACCGAACGAGGGTGATCGTGATCACAGTAGCCACGTTTAGGCGCTCATAGGCTGAAGGTGGTGGCAGGGCCTGCTACACCGGCCCTCGGGTGACGCTTGCGCTCTGAGGGGCCGTTAGGAGGGAGTGTCAAGCGGGCCAGCGAAGGAAGCAAAGAACAAAGAAAGAGAGGAACACGATGATGGGTTCAAGCGACGATCCCACGATGACCGCGGTTGCGGCCAGCCATGAAGAGATTGCTGTCCGGGCCTATGCCTTATGGGAGCAACGCGGTGCCCCCATCGGATCACCGGACGAGGACTGGTTCCGCGCGGAGGAGGAGTTGCGCAGCGGAAGGACACTGGCAGAAGACGCGGAAATTCCAGCTGCCAAAGCCCGGTCGGCGTCCGCGTAACTCTTGCAAGGCTTCGGGCGGGCTGAGACGCCGAAGGGATTGTCTTGGGGCCGACCCGTGGTTGTGATCGATAACTCAATTGTCCCTGCGGTCGCTTCCGGGCCGCAAAGACAATCGAGGAGGCGGACCATGGACAAGAGATACGACCTGTTCGAACTTCCGCCGGGCGGATTTCCCCAGTATATCGATTCGGCCACCGACCTTTCCGAAGCCAAGAAGAAGATGCAGGACCTGCCCCAACCGGCGCCGGGCGGCCAGTACCTGGTGCGCGATTTCTACTCCGGGATGGTGGTTGCTTACACGATCTCGGAGGGGAAGGGTGTCGCCGTCTATCCTCAGCCTGCCAGAGACAAGACTCGCCGAAAGGAAAATATAGCCTAGCCCTTGCTGGGTCTTGGCGGGATGCAGGATGGTGTTTGGCGTCCCCGGATCGATGCGACGGGTGACGTCCGCTTGGCTCATGGCCGTTTTCGAGATCAATGCGGAGGTGCTCTATGTCTGACCGCTGGGTGTTCTTGACCGCGTTCCTGAGTGCCGTGCTCATTGATGCCGCTGCCTTTGAGCTTCCCCACTTCTTTCTGTTCGAGACCGCTAAATCCGCCATCTTTGTGGCCATCGCGGTGTTGGTCTTCTTTGGAGAAGACCGTTACAGTTACATGCTGGGCATGGTCTTCCCCCCCTTGTGGTTCTTGATCGACATCGCGGCCGGCGGTTTCAGCGATGACTTTAGAGTGTTGGTTGACTACCTTTCGGGACGGGGCGTTGCGCCGCTCGAAACGCCTCTGCATGGTCTGGCCCGCCTGACCGCCGCCCTGCTGGCGGTGGCCAGTTATCGGGCTTGGCGTAAGGTCACACCGGAACGTCTCTTCGGCAGAGCTTTTGCTGTCTGCGCGGCGGTCTCCGTCCTGTTTGTGTTGGCCCTCGCCTTCTGGTACGTCAACCTCGGCGGGTCAGCTCCGGTGGCGAGCCCGGTGGCGGGATGATCAGCGGCCCGTTCCCGCCCTCGGCGAGCCGTAGTAATATGGTTCGTGCTCTTCCGAATCTGCGGCTCTGTTTTGATCGCTCTTACTCTCCTGGGGTGGTTCCAGCCGAGGAGTGTGGCGCAATCCGGCAGCCCCCCGGGCTGGACCCTGGTCTGGAGCGACGAGTTTGACGGTCCCGACGGGTCGGGCCCCGATCCCACGAAATGGACTTACGATATCGGCGGCAACGGATGGGGAAACCGCGAGCTTGAGTACTACACCGACCGCCCTCGCAACGTTTTCATCCGGGACGGCAACCTGGTGATCACCGCCGTCAGGGAGAACTATTCGGGTCCGGCCGACCCGCACCAGTCGGCGGACGGCTCACCAGCCAGGCAGGTGTCGGCCGCGAAGCCGGTCACGCACCACTACACGTCGGCCCGCCTCAAGACGCAAGGCCGGTTCAGCCAGGAGTACGGCCGCTTCGAAGCTCGCATCAGGATTCCCTACGGCCAGGGGATGTGGCCGGCCTTCTGGATGCTCGGCGACGACATCGACAAGATCGAATGGCCACGCTGCGGCGAGATCGACATCATGGAAAACATCGGCAAGGAACCTTCAAAGGTACACGGCAGTTTGCACGGACCGGGACCGTCGGATGCGGTGCCGGGCACCGATGACCTCACGGCGAGCTATACCCTTCCCCGCGGGCGCTTCGCCGACGCCTTTCACGTCTTCGCGGTCGAGTGGGAGCCGCAGGTGATTCGCTTCTATGTGGACGACCACCTTTACGCCACCGGCACCCCCGCCGACCTTCCTCACGGTGCCGGATGGGCGTTCGATCACCCCTTCTTCCTGCTGCTCAATCTGGCCGTGGGTGGCACCTGGCCAGGCAGCCCCGATGCCTCCACTCATTTTCCGCAACAGATGTTGGTGGATTACGTCCGGGTCTACGCGCGCCAGCCTGGCACCCAGCCGGTCGGCCACTAGCCTGGCGCCGGCGGAGAGCCTATTCGGCTTCCATCGCCCGTTGGGGCCAGGGCAGGCGTCCCCTCAGCCTTGGCCAGCAAGGCGCAGCCGGTCGGGCGGAGATACACCGCGCCCAGCCTGAGCTGGTCACCCGGCTCGATCGCCACCACCGCGATCTTCGATCGACTTTGGCGTTCGCTCTGACGCGTCTGCGGTGTCCCCATGAAGTGATGATACTCACCCGCTTCTCTGCTGAATCAAAAAGGCGTGGAGTCTGAGCACTAGGGCTGGCCGTTCTGGCCCTTCGGTCAGACCAGGAGCCAGGTTGTGGTCATCCTGCCGGTACTGCTCGGCTCGCGGACCATGCCTCGATCTCGACCGCTCGTTTCGGGAGCAGCGACCTCACGCAGGCTCTGGCTATTCTCATTTTGTTCGCCGAGGTATGTCCCTTTGAAATCATGTCAGCGCCGCGTTCGAGTCGTTTCGGCGCTCATGTGTGCAATTCATACACACTTTTCAGAGGCGATAGCGGGGTCCCTCTCCTGACGAAGGGAGAGCGCGTCCTGAGGAGGGCGGCCGGGCGCCAAAGCGCCTGGTGAGGGACCTTTGATTCGTCCCTTGCAAGACGCAGGGCTTAGCAACAACGGGGCGTAGTTTTGAAGCCGGGGGCGGAGACCGCTGGGGTGGCGTCAACCATTGTGATCGCCACCGCCCAGCTCACGCACAATAGATCCTACAAAAGCCTTGGCGTCTCCGAAAAGCATGAGGGTTTTGTCCATGTAATAGAGCGGGTTATCGATGCCCGCGAAGCCCGGGTTCAGGCTCCGCTTGATCACCATGACGGTGCGGGCGTTATCCACCTCAATGATCGGCATCCCGTAGATGGGACTGCCCTGGTCGGTCTTGGCCGCCGGGTTGGTGACGTCGTTAGCCCCGATGATGAGGGCCACGTCGGTCTGGGCCATTTCGCTGTTGGCCGTCTCCATGTCGATCAGCTTGTCGTAAGGAACATCCGCTTCGGCCAGCAGCACATTCATATGGCCCGGCATGCGTCCTGCCACCGGGTGGATGGCAAACTTCATGTCGACCCCCTTCTTGCCAAGGGAATCAAAGAGCTCGCGGACCTTATGCTGCGCCTGCGCCACCGCCATGCCGTAACCGGGCACCACCACCACGGAGTTCGCCGCCCCCAGGATCGCCGCCGCTTCCTCCGCGGTTGCGCTGTGCACGGTGCGATCTTCCTGCGCCGCAGCGGCTGAAACCTGGAGCTGCCCGAAAGCGCCGAACAGCACGTTGGTGAAGGAGCGGTTCATGGCCTTACACATAATGACCGACAGGATGAAGCCTGACGATCCGTCGAGCGCTCCCGCCACCACCAGCACGCGGCTGCCGAGCACGAATCCCAGCAAGGCCGCGGAGAGTCCGACGTAAGAGTTCAAGAGCGAAATCACGGTCGGCATATCCGCCCCGCCGATCGGCATCACCAGCAGGAAGCCGAAGAACAGGGAAACCACGACCATGATCGGGAAGAGCACCGTGAAACCCGGGTTGAACATCAGCGCCAGAGCCAGCGCCACGGCGCTCCCCAGCACCGTCAGGCTGACGATGTTCTGGCCTTTGTAAACGATGGGCCGCTGCGGCAGCACCTCCTGGAGTTTGCCGGCGGCGATCAAGCTTCCGGTGAAACTCAGGGAGCCGATGATGACTTCCATCGCGATTTCGATCATGCCGAACTTGGAGATGTTGGGCGTGCGCACGTAGAACTCGGAAATGCCGATCAGCGACGCCGCCAGAGCGCCAAAGGCGTGGCTCATTGCGGTCCGCTGCGGCACGGCCGTCATGTGCACCAAGCCGAGCGGGACGCCGACGATCGCGCCGATGACTAGGGCAATCAGGATCCATCGGAACTGGATCAACTCGGGATTGAAGAAGGTGGTGGCGACGGCCACCGCCGCCCCGATCTCCCCGGCCAGCACGCCGTGCCGTGCTGTCGCCGGCGAACTCAGCCATTTGAGCGACAGGATGAAAAGCGCGATGGCGATAATATAAGCGAAGTCGACGAGCTGTTGTGTGTTCATTGTTTTTTGCGCCCGCTGAGTTTGAACATACGCAGCATACGGTCCGTGATCAGGAAGCCGCCTACCATGTTGCTGAAAGCGGCGGCCACGGCGATGGCGCCCAGTATGGTGGAGAGCCTGGATTCGTGGCGCCCGCAAATGATGATGGCGGCGATGACGACGATGGCGTCGAGGGCGTTGGTGAGAGACATCAACGGCGTGTGTAGCAGCGGCGACACTCGCCGGATGACCTCGAAACCGAGGAATCCCGCCAGAATGAACACATAAAGGCTTTGGGTGAAATCTGCAGGCACAGTGTCCTCCTGGAACTAAGAACTTTGAACCGAGGCGGCAGGAGCGGCCAAAGAGAAGAAGTCTTGCACCATGGCGTTCACAATCTGCCCGCCTCGCGTGAGCAACGTGTCGCGAGTGATCTCGTCGTCGAGATTAAGCTGCAGCTTGCCGTTCTTCACCAGATGCGTCAGAAAAGCCGTGAGGTTCCGGGCGTACATTTGGCTGGCGTGATAGGGCACAAAGCTCGCCAGGTTAATGTAGCCGATGATTGTAACATCATGATATACGACGACTTCTCCGGGTTTCGTCACCTCGCAATTGCCGCCGCGCTCGGCCGCGAGGTCCACAATCACGGAGCCCGGGGCCATCCTCTCAACCATCTCGCGCGTCACCAGGATGGGCGGTTTCTTGCCTGGTACGACTGCGGCTGGAATGACGACGTTGCTCTCGGCCACGACGTTCCCTAAAAGCTCTCGCTGGCGGCGGTAGAAATTCTCATCCTGTGCGCGGGCATAGCCGCGAGCATCCTGCGCGTCCGTGGCTTCAATAGGCAGTTCGACGAAGCGTCCGCCGAGGCTCTGCACCTGTTCTTTGACGGCGGGCCGAAGATCGTAGGCGGAGGCTACCGCTCCGAGGCGTCGGGCGGTCGCAATGGCTTGCAGCCCGGCCACTCCGGCTCCAATGACGAAGACGCGGGCCGGCGAAATGGTGCCGGCCGCAGTCGTCAGCATGGGAAAAAACCGGCCGAGAGTGTCAGCTCCCAGCAGCACGGCTTTGTATCCGCAGATGGTGGCCATTGAAGACAGGGCGTCCATGCTTTGGGCGCGGGTGATTCGCGGCATCAATTCCACGGCGAACGCTGTGACCCCCGTGGAAGCAATCTCTTGAATGGTCTCTATCGAGCCTAAGGGGCGCAGAAACCCGACGAGCGCCTGGTCTCGGCGGAACAGGGGAAGGTCGGCCTTGCCCGTCTGGTCGTTTGACCCGTGGCAGAGCACTTGGGTGATGATGTCGGCCTGCTGAAAGACCTCGGCTCGGTTGGGCAGGATCTTGGCGCCTTTGGCGGCGTATTCCGGGTCCGGATAGCCGGCTTTAGCACCCGCTCCGGCCTCAATCACCACTTCGAGCCCGGCCTTGGCGAGCGTCGGAAGTACCAGCGGAGCCAGCGCCACGCGCCTTTCTCCTGGGAAAATCTCCTTGGGCACGCCCACAATCATGCGATTCCTCCCGGCCGCCGTATGGCTTGCCGGCCTCCATTTCGGATCCTGCCATTCTCTTCCACTCTGGTGATTTTCATTCAACCCTTGACTTGAAGCAAGGACTTTCGGTGACAGATAGTCATTATCACTTCGGGTTGTGCCTCAGTCCAACCCACCGCGTCTGGTTCCGTCTGGCCCCGGGGCACCCTCATGCGGTGGTCGGTACAGCCAAGGCGGTCGGCCCCACGATTGGCAAACCAAACCTAACTCTCAAGCCATGGTCGACAATCGACCGTGACGTAAATCACTGGGGTATGTGCCCCGGCTCACAAGAATCATCCTTTGAGGAACCCGGAGGCTGATTTTGCCTCCGGCAGATTCTGGCTCCGCTCCGGACGACACAACGGCCAGATTCTCACGAGCTTGAGCCTGAGATTCTTCTCTCAGGTACCGCTCAAGCCCAGGTAGTTCCGGACCTTGCGAAAGGCCGAAGCCATCTCCGGCAGCTTGGTGTAGATCGCGATACACTTCAGCCACCGGGCGTGGTCCATAGCGGGCGAACCGGAGACGATCTTGCCGGGCTCGACGTCACCGCCGACACCGGATTGCGCCGTGACCACCACACGATCCCCGATGCTGAGATGGCCGGCCGCGCCGGCTTGACCCGCCAGCACCGCCCTACGTCCAATCTTGCAGCTCCCTGCCAATCCCACCTGCCCGCACAGCAAGGTATGCTCGCCGATATCGCATCCGTGCCCGACTTGCACCAGGTTGTCGATTTTGACGCCGCGCCGGATCCTGGTCTCGCCCACGGTGGCGCGATCGATGCAGGAGTTGGCCTGAATCTCGACGCCCGATTCGACTACCACCCTGCCCGTGACCGCGATCTTGTAATACGAACCATCGGCCTGCATGGCGAAACCAAACCCGTCTCCGCCCAACACGACCCCATTCTGCAAAGTGACGTCGTCACCGACCTCCACGTCCTCCCGCACGACGGCATGGGAGTGGGCGACAAAGCGATCTCCGATGCGGGCTCCGCGGTAAACGACCACGAAACTCTTGAGGACGCTGTCGTCGCCGATCACAGCTCCGTCCTCGATGACTACGTACGGCCCTATCGAGGGATTGCTCCCGAGGCGAGCCCCTGGAGCAATCACGGCGGTCGGATGAATTCCGGGCTCCGGCTTGGAGACAGGCGCAAAGATCTCGAGCGCCTTGGCAAAAGTGAGATACGGGTTGGCAGAACGGAGTAGATGTTTCCCTGGCAGGCGAGTTTCCCGGTCAACGATGACCGCGGCCGCGCGGGTCTCGATCGCTTTGTGGTGGTAGCGCGGATTGGCCAGGAATGCCAGTTCGCTGGCTGTCGCTTCCTCGAGCCCGGCCACGCCGCTGATTTCAAGGTCGGCGGGGCCTTCCATCTGGCAGTCGAGCCGCGCCGCGATCTCGCCAAGTCTCATGGTTTTCCTCACATTGCCGATATTGGGTATGAGGCTTTATGGTCCCTGCCGCCCAAAGCCTCGGGCTGGCAAGGCCAAGCCGGCACCGTAGCACTGCATCCAGCGGCCAGATTAGCAATCGTGGCGCTCGTCAGGCAACCTGACATTCCCAGTGCGGGTGGCCTGGACCAAGAACTATGAGTAATCGCAACATCACGGCTGAGGGCACCGAGGAAGTGGGGCTGCGGGGAATGAAAGAGACCCCCCATGGGTACACGGTGCCGAGCGCTCGCGAAGTCCCGCCGAAGATCCGAATCTTGATTGGCGATCGTGAGGCCGTCTTTCGTCTGGGGCTGAAGCGCCTACTTGCCAGCGAGGGCGACCTGGAAGTCGTATCCGATGTTGACCAGCCGGTCGAGCTGGCTTCCCGGATGATGGAGTTCCGGCCTGAGATTGCCTTTGTGCAGTATGAGATGCTGCGGCCGGACGCGCAGGCCGTGGTGCGGGCGGTACATGAGGCCGTGCCCGTCAGTAAGCTGGTGGTAACGGCGTCGGCTCTTGGGGAGGATGAGGCCGTGGCCTTGATGAAGGCCGGCGCTCGCGGCGTGATTCTCAAGACCGCCGATCCCGCCCTCTTCGTCAAGTGCGCGCGCAAGGTGGCCGAAGGCGAGATCTGGTTGCCTAAGAAACAAGTGGCGCAGATGGCGCGAGTCCTGAGCGAGCCGCAGAGCCGGCCCGTCGATACCCTGACGAATCGCGAGAAGCTGGTGATCAGTTGCCTCGTGCAGGGCTGGCGCAACCGCGAGATCGCCGGGCATCTCTCCATCACCGAGCAGACCGTCAAGAACCACCTGCGGTCGGTTTTCGACAAGGTCGGCGTTTCGGACCGGGTCGAACTCGTCCTTTACGCCATCCACCAGCGGCTCGACTTGCCGCCCGTGGGCGCCGAGCCCCAAGGCCTTTAGCCCCCGGCTCTCAGAAGAGGCCCAGCTGCAGGATTTGCTCGGCCACTTCTTCGGCCGTGTGCCCCTCGGTGGAGACGCGATACTCCGCCAGCTGGTAGTACGGAAGCCGCTGGTAGAACAGCTGCTCGAAGCTGGCGGGGTCGCGGAAGAGGGGCCGGTTCGTGATGCCTTCGCAGCGGCGCCTTAGCTCCTCCGGAGGGCAGTCAAGCCACACCGTTAGCCCTCCCCTTTCCTGAATCAGGTCGACGTTCGCCTTCTGCGCGAAAGTGCCGCCTCCGAGGGCGATCACCGCAGGCTCGCTCTTGATGATTTCGGTGAGGGCGGCGTGCTCGACGCCGCGGAAGAAGGGCTCGCCCGCCTGCTCGAAGATGTCGCGGATGCTCAGACCCTGCCCGGCCTCAATGGCGGTGTCCAGATCGATAAAAGGCCAGCGCAGCGCGGCGGCGAGCTTGGCGCCGACGGAGGACTTGCCAGCTCCCATGAATCCCACCAGGTAAATGAGCCGCGGTCGGCGTATTCCAGACATGGGAAAGAAGGGTACTCTTCAGGATCGAAGTCGAATGATGAGCCATTATAGCGTCTTCTGCCCGGGAAGTCAGGGGCGGGGCCGGACGTGGATAATGCCGCTGAAGGATTTGAGGGTGACGGTGGCATCGCCCTGATTGTGAAATCCGAAGACCATATCGCCCGAGCCTGATGGCAACGGTGCGTGGCCCCGATGGACTAACCGGACCTGATTGTCGACTTTGCCGCGCACCGAACGAGCGTGTAGCTCGAAGGAATCCGACGCAGGGCAGGTGATATCCATATCGCCGGCGTAGGATTTGAGAATATATTCGCCGGAGGGGACGAAGTCGCCATCAAACTGGATCTTGCCCGATTCGGTCTGGGCGCGCACGTTGGGGCTTGTGGAGGCTACAAACTGCAGGTTACCCAGCACGGATATAGCCTCGATCGCACCGCTGGGCCGCACCAGCTCGATGTCGCCGTTCAGCGAACGAACGGAGACGTGTCCGGTGGCGTCCGACACCGAGACCCTGCCGTTGATCGTCTCTACCCAGGTGTCTCCAGTCGTCCGGCCTACCGAGATGCTGCCCTGGGGACTGTAGATATCCAGGCTGGAACCGGCAGGCATGTCGACTTCGTAGCTGGCCATCTTGTCTTCGGCTGCAGCCTGCGGGTCGAGGACGTGGGTGGTGAACTGGACCTTCTCGGCCTCGCCCGTGGATGGCATGGGCTCAATGTCCAGCTCGGCTTTGGACGAAGCCGTGGAGCAGATCGCATGCACTTCCGATTTGTCCCAGCCCCTCACCACCACGGTGCCGCCCGTAGGGTTGGAGATGCTGATCCGCGGGTTGGGAATGGTCCGAAAGCTCTTCTCGACGCGAGGGCCGGCCGCCAGCAAGACTCCCGCGGGGAGCAGCAGCAGAGCCGCAATTCGCGGGCCGAGAGTCAGTCGCACGAACTCTCGAAAACTCGTCCCCTGGCCCGCCGCCGAGCTCAGGGTCGCAAGCCGGCTCCTAGCGGCCATCGTTGACCTCCAGGGCAGAGGCGAGCACGCGGGCCTTCTGATGGTAAGCGGACGCCAGGTACTCCCGCGCCAGCCCGTTGCTGGGTTCGCGCTCGAGCGAGCTGCGGCACTCCTGGATCTCAAGATTCAACGTGTCGAGGCTCTTTTCGTAGGCCAGTCGCACGCTCGGTTCCAGAGCGGCCGATTGTGAGCGAAAGAGCTGCTCCATGCCTGCGACGCTGCTCTCGAGCTGCGGATCCTGAATCTGGCTGGCGATCGGCATGGTCGCGTTCTGCGGGTGTAAGTGGAGGTAGCCGCGGCCCCGGAGGGAGAGGAAGGCTAACAGAACCAAGGCTGCCAGCCCGGCAGCGGGTACCGGCCTCAGAAGCCAGTCTACCCAGGCCCACTGGGGTTGCCGGCGGGAACGGATGAGCCCCTCGGCGGCCAATTGAGCTCGCACGTTGGCCCAGACGCGCGCCGGAGGCTCTTCGGGTCCAAGGGCGCTGCTAGCCTCTCGCACCGCGAGCACATCAGCCAGCACCACGGCACAAAACGCACATTCGGCGGCGTGAGCGGTTACTTCAGGCCGTTCCTCACCTTCGAGATAGGTCTGCAGTTGGAGGTCAAAGCGGCGGCATCCTGCGCTCGGCCACACTGCGGTTCCCTCCCTTTCGTATGCTGGCATGGCTTCTACCCTTGCTTGTCGCCCGAAACACCCGATCCATGTCCCGAGCCCGCCGATACAGTCTTTAGCCGCTGGCTTCTCAAAACCTCGCGAAGCTTCAGCCTCGCTTTGTGGAGCTGCGACTTGGAGTTCCCTACCGAACAGTCCAAAATCTGCGCAATCTCATTATGCTCGTAACCCTCTACGTCATGCAGAACCAGGACAGCCTTATAACCTGGTGGTAAACTCTCGATCGCCCTGGAAAGTGTAATGCGGTCGATCGAGTGCAGCAGCCTCTTGTCGTCATCGCCGTACTCCCGCTTGACCGGCTCCTCCTGGGAAGCATCGACGTCGTCCAGGGATACCTGCTGCAAACCCTTTCGTCGCAAGTGCATCAGGACGACGTTCACCACCAGACGGTGCAGCCAGGTCGAAAAAGCCGACTCCCCGCGGAAGGTCGCGATCTTCCGGAAGAGCTGCAGAAACGCTTCCTGGCTGAGATCCTCCGCCTCCGCGGTGTCGCCCGTCATGCGCAAGCAGAGAGAGTATACGCGACGCTTGTGCTGGTCGAACAGGGCCGCGAAGGCCTGCTCGTCTCCGCGCTGCGCCCGTGCGATGAGCTGAGCGTCGGACGCAGCCCTCGAGGCTCGGTTTTCGATTGAACTCAACGGGTCTCAATCTACGCCGCACCTTATCCGACCGATGAGATGCGACGCTGGGGGTGGAAGTTGTATTTCTTCACAACGGTGGAGGTTCCCGCCCGAAGCTCCGGCCGGCAGAGTTGGAGCCTTCGGCTGCCCTCACCGCCGGTGCCGTCGAGCCGGGGGAATTGGCGGCTCAGTCCCTTCCTGTCCTGTCCCCGGCACGAAGCACGGCCTTACCAATCCCGGTATTTCCCGCGATGTCAGCAACGCGAATCACTAAGCGGTGCTCTCCTTGGCTGAGGTCCGGCAAGCTGACGGTGAACGTCTCGGACCGGGAATCGATAATCCCGTCGTCGGCCGGCACCGGCCTCCATTCCTGCCCGTCCAACGAGATGTCGGCGCTGCGCAAAGGGGACAGATCCGAGGTGGCGCGAAAATGGACTTCGGCCGTAATCCCTCGCACACGCTGTTCCAGCAACTCCACTCGGGGCGGTGTGTTGTCGATCCAGAAGGGCGCGCTGACCAGTTCGGTACGTCGCGCCAGACCCGCCGGGTTCGACTCCTCGTCCGATGCGACCAGGCGCGCCACATACTCTCCGTCGGGCACCGCATTAGGGTCCAGCGTGTAACTTGTGTCGCGGAGCCGGTCCTTCACGATGTGCCAATCTCTCTCGTCAGCCGCTTTCAGATAGAGCGTATAGATCAGGCGGTCGCCGTTGGGATCTTCGGCTTGCCAACCGATGGTGGTTGGCACCTTCCGATCGCCGGATGGCGATCCCCCGCTGACCCCGGGGCCTCCGGTAACGACCAGACCCTGGCCGCCACCGGATACTGAGACTCCCCCCAGGCCGGTCCGGTTACCGCCCGTGCTGACGTCAAGCGACCGAATCTGCGGGGGCAGGTTTTCATTGAGGTACGCCAAGGTGACGTCGTCGAGCGCGGGGCTGGCGCTGTCCTTACCCTTAAATACAGCTCTCCATTGGATGTAGCGTGCCGCCGGGCTGCTGATAAGGCTGCCGTCGGAATCGCGGTAGGGGCCCGCCCAGTTACTCCAGGTCGGATCGGGCCGCTCGGAATTGCCGGAACGCGTGTAGAACTCCAGGGAGGCGCCGGCCGGGATCTGCGCCCGCCAGCTCAGTGTCCCCCACCGGGAGACAAACTTCGTATCCTTAACCTGTGACTCGTAAGTGCCCTCGGCAACGGGACCCGAGCCCAAGCGGAGCAGCTTGGCCACGTTGCTGGTGGCGACGTAGACGTTCGCGCCCTCGACGAGCAGGCGGGTGGCCAGGGAATCGCGGGTCTCGGTTACCAGAGTCAGACGCGGTCCGTCCGGCGAAGGGCTCAGCCGGAAAATTTTTCCACTGCCGTCGGTCGAGAATAGGACGTTGCCTCCTTCGAGGGCCAGCCCAAAGACGCTCTCCTTGTCCGAGCTCCAGAGCGATTCGGTGGAGTTGTCGGGAGCGATTCGAATCAGCGCTCCGCGTCCCTGCGGCGCCGGCGGGGCGCTGAATGGCGCCGTCGCGCTTCGATTGAAGCTGGGGGAGCTGCGTTGAGTTCCCGGCTGACGTTGAGGCGCAGGCTGCGGCGTGGGCTGCTGACCCTGACTCGCCGGCTCCTCAGGCACCTCACCGCCCGACGCGGTGACCGTGATGGTGGTGACAGCAGTCGGCTCGGTCGACGCCGGCGTTTGGGGCGCATAGAAGGGCGTACTCGGCGTTGAACCCGAACCTCCAAGCGCGGCGGCATAGATGCGGCCCTGCGAGTCGAGCGCCAGGGCGTGAATCTCGGGGAAGTCCGCCTTGTAGAGCACGAATCCTTTGCCCTGCGGATCGATGCGGTAAATCAGCCCGTCCGGATCGCTGCCTGCCAGCAGATTGCCGGCCCGGTCCAGGGCCAGGCAGATGATGTGCGTTTGCCGGCTTTCAAAGAAGACCTTGCCCATTCCGGAAGGCTCGATCTGATAGATCACTCCGCCGTCGCCCGTTCCGGCATAGAGCCGTCCCTGGGGGCCAAAGACCAGCGACCAGATGTATTTGACCTTGGGATCAAAGAAGACACTGGACTGCCCGTCAGGCGTGACGCGGTAGATTCTACCTTCCGGAGAACTGGCGGCGTAGATGTTGCCGTCCGGCCCGGCCGCCACGGCCAGGATCTCCGGCTCTTTGGCCTGAAACAGAAGTTTGCCGTGACCCTTGGAGTCGACCCGGAAGACCTTGCCTTCGTGCCCGGTTCCGATGTACAGCTGACCTGCCCGGTCTGCCGCCAGCGACAGGGCCAATGTCTCTTCGGGATCGAAGACAGCCTCGGTGGGCGGCGCCAGTTGTAGCGAGCCCTCGTGGCTGAGTGAGACGCCCTGGAGACTGCCGCGCAGAAACTCGTCGAAAGCGCCCACCTGCCAGAATTGGGTCTCGGTTCCCAACCCGGTGACGGGCTCCCATACCGCGGCCCCCGCCGCAAACAACGCTGCGCCGGCCCAGACGAGCACGGACCTGATCAGCAAGGGCCGCCGGTTCTTTTTCGCTTGCAAAGTTACACCTCGATTGATCGTACCTGCCGCCCAGGGTTTGAAACCTGATGGGCGTAGACCGTCTTCCTTGGGTTCCTGGGGCTCCCTCAGGCTGAATGGCGGCCCCCGGCCGCCTCACTCGTCCTTACGAACCACCTTCAGCATCAGCGTCTGCTGACCCGTCACCGTGTAGGGGGCGGGCGCAGTCTCGAAGTCCGCGACCACCGACGTGGCGCTCAGGGTCACTCGCGTGGCGGAGGCCGGATCGGACATGAAGGTTTGCAGCAGCGAAGGTGGAGGGGACGGGAACTCCTCGCCCTGAAGCCGGAACGAGCTGGCGGGCGCGAGCAGCAGCGCGTAGAGCCGGTTGTTTCGGCGCATCCGGTTCAACGCCCGGACCAGCTGGTGGACATCCCGGGGCTTCGAAGCCAGGGGCGTCAGCCGGCCCTGCAAGGCATCCAGGGCGGCCCCGCTGCCCACCACCAGGGAGAGCATCCGGCTGCTCACGTTCTCGGGTACATGAACGGGGATCTTCTGGGTGAACGTCTCGCCCGAAGGCGTCCGGACCACGGCCATCAGGTCGATGTTATCGCCCGGCCGCACCTCCGACTTGCTTGCCCAGGCCTCATCAAGACTGGCGGCTTGGTCCTTGTCCTGGGCGCTCAAGTCGAGGTCGATGCCCTCCACCCGCAACCCCGGGAAGTCGGTGGAGAGCAGGATATTGAGCGGCGCAGCGACTACGACTCCGGCGGTGTTGGCGGCGCCCGTGTCGCTGGCCAGGACGTCTTCCAGGTTGACGGCCTCGCCCCCGGCCAGCCGGATCTTGCCTTTCAGGTGCAGGGTTGACGGGCCGAGCGCCCGCTCGGTGGCGCCCACCGTGGAGGCAATCGCCAGTTGAATCAGCAGCGGTGAGATCAGTGGCGCTTGGGCGACATCAAACCGGTAATTCTCGGTGCGGTGGAGGGTGGAATCCACCCGGATGTCGACCGGGATGGTTTTGGCTTGCTGGCCGACCACGCCGTAGATGGCGCCAAAGCGATCCTGGTGAATACTGCCTACCGGCGAGCCCGGGTCGTCCACTTTGAAGGAGACCGTCAGAGACGGAATGGTGGCCAGCACGCGCGCCGGGGCGAAAGGAATATCCGTCTGACCCAGCTGGAACACCTGGTGCCCGCAAGCATAGAGCCGGTCCGCCTGGCGGTAGGTCACCGTGCAGTCGGCAGACAGGTTGAAGTCTCCGCTCACGAACAGCAGGCTCACCATGGTGCCGGGTTGAACGCTGGAGGCCGCGCCTTCCGCCGGCGAGTTTCCCCCAGACGGCGTCGGCCGGCTCGCCCCTGCGCCCGCCGCTGAGGCCGCGCCGGTCAGCACTCCGCCCTCGACCGGCTCCAGTCCAAGAGCCCGGAAGGAGGAGGCGTATTGCCGGATGAGGTTGCCATCGAAGCCGCTGAATCGCACGGGCAAGCGCAGGCTCGACAGCAGTTCGGCCATACCGAAAGGTTCATCCGACGCCGCCCGCGCCGTCGGGCTCAGTGCCGCCGGTGAGAGCCAGGAGTTGTCGGCAATGAGCCGTACATCGTCGGCGGAGCCGCCCCCGACCCGGACGAAGCGGGCGGCGGGCAAGCCCGGAGTGGCCTGAAAGGCGCCGCCATCCGCCCCAACGGCGGTTTCAGTCGAAGTGGTAGATGGCGTCACCGCCAGCATGTCTTCGATGGGCGTGACCAGACCGTAGGGCTCCTTGGCGAAGGGAAACGAGACCGCGATCGCACCCAAGAGCTTCCCGTCGACGTAGACCGGGCTTCCGCTCATTCCGGCCACGACGTTGGTGCGCTCGATGCCGCCGCCCGACAGCTTTACCAGAATGGCATCGTGCTTGGGCGCGAGCACGCTCCGCAGTACGCCCAGAATCTCGACCTGAAACTCGGAGATGTCGTCGCCCTGGAGAATGGTCTTGCCCACGCCTTTCAGACCGGCGTGAACCTGATTGAGCGGAAAGAAATCGTCCTGCGCCGCCGGGCCGCCGAACAGGGGACGTGGTCCAGGCGCGGTGAGGAACCAAGCGGCGAGTGTCAGACCAAGCACGAAGCTACACGTCAGACTGGGCGCCGCCAAGAATTGCCGTAAGCGCATGAGGTACTTCCACCTCTTATCGAAGGGCCAATCTAAGTTTAGGGTTGGATAATGAGGCGCGTCAAGCTGACATTGAGATCTCTGCAATGCGTTCGAGCCTGATTGCGCTTACGATGCAGTAATGAAAGGCCTGGACTTTCGCGGGTGGTGACGGTCGCCACCGGCTTCCGTCATTAACCCAGTGTCATTCAGCGCAAAGCCCGCCCTGAGCTTGTCGAAGGGCGGGAATCCCTCTCGCTCGTCCGCCCCTTCCCGCTCTTCGTTCGACAAAGTTCAAGTGGCAAGGCTCAAGTAACATCTTGACAATCTTAACTAAGAAGTATATGATCCCTTTCGATGGGGTAACTGCGGGCTCGGGTGTTAGCAGCGTAAGCCAGCCGAGCAGTAGGACGCGCGTGAGGCGAAATGAGTCAGGAGAGTGGCATGGCGGCCGGGCAAAGAAATCAGGCTGGCGCTGGCAGGCGAGGTGTCGATGCACCGGGCAGCCAGTAGGAAGCGGCCGGCAGCCGCTCCAGAGTCCCAACGGCCTCTGCCTTGGGAAGGGTCGGGCAAGTGGGGGCCGTCCCCCCCACTCAACGCAAAAACAAACCCACTAAGCTGTTTAGAATCAACGCAATGTTGGAAAAACAAACCCAAAACAAACCCAAACAAACCCAGAATCCGGCGAGGGTGAATGGCATAAGCGCTTTATAATCAGCGAGGCGTTTTGACGATAGGAAAACAAAAACCCAAAAGACCCACCCAATCCAAGGGATGCCTGGATACGGCGACTGGAGGGTGCTGAAGGCTGTGTGAATGCTGATCGACCCCAGAGCGGTCCCGTTCCAGCCCTGAGAGTTCGAGTGCGCCATGAATGAACCCTCCGATCGACCTGCGGTGCGGGCTCGCAGCCTGCCGGATCGGAGCGAGATAGCTTTTTGTCCGGCCTCTGAGGCCGGCTTTAGCAGTCCCGAGGGCTGCACCACTACCCCGGGAGAGTGGTCTCAAAGCGTCGTGGTGACCCATATGTTGTGGTGGTTTCCAAGCTTCGAAAATCGGGGAAAACGGGCGAGAATTCTAAAATGCCAAAGCCAGAATGTCATTCCGAATCAATTAGATAGGCCAAACAGGGGGGGCTAGGCCAAAACCAGAATGTCCTTCAGAATCAACAAAAATGGGGCTACACCCAAAGCCAAAGTCGGAGAACTGCGAAAAAAATTATGTCGTTTTGAATCAACAACTTGCCTTTAGAGCCCTTCGAAGCGATGAGGCTGCGAGTCAACGATCATCGACTAAGCCATTTAACATCAAATGCTTGTGAGCTTGACTGCCCAAGCCAAGCCGAGGAGGTTCAGGTCGTCAAGGCAAACTTGATTGCCGCGAGCTTGCATCAATCAGGAGGGAAACGGGCTGTCTGGCGAGGCCTACGCTTCCGGCAGTCAGGCAGGAATGACCGGGAGGCGATGCTGTCCCCCCAAGGTATCAGCACCGCCCCACGGCCGGGCGCAAGGTGAACCGTCCGCCCTGATACGGGGTTCAGGCTGCGGCCCGCCTCCACCCCTCCGCCAGTTGCGGAGTAGCGCCACCCCTCACTGAGCACTTGGCAGACCACCGGGGCGCGGCTCAAATAGCATGATTTCTTGAACCTGCGAGCAGGGATTGTTGATCTCCAAGGCAAGCCCGATGGAAAGTCTTTCCCCTTTGGAGGAAACTGTGGAAGCTATAGGAACATGGCGCTCCGGCCCATTATTTACTCGGATTTCGGGCGCCGCAACTATTCTCACGGTTCCGTGTTTGTAGAGGTGTGGCGCTAATGGCCATCGATTCTGACCTTGAGCTGATGCTCCGCGTGAGCCGCGGTGACGTCGAGTCTTTCGCGCTGTTGCTCAACCGTCACCGCGCGCCGCTGCTGCATTACTTCGTGCGGATGGTCAGAGACCGGGGGCTGGCTGAGGATCTCACCCAGGAGGTTTTTCTGCGTGTCTATCAGGCGCGGGAGCGCTATCAGCCTGAAGCGCGCTTCACCACCTGGCTCTACCGGATCGCCACCAACTTGGCGCTGAACGCGATCCGGGACCGCAAGGGCGAGGCAACTGCGCCCGAACCTGCGGCATGCGAAGGCGACCCCACGCCGCCGCTCGAGCGCGTGGCCGATCAGCGGCCCACCACGGAGCAGCAGATGATGGAGTCCGAACGTCAGCGCTTCATCCGCGAGGCCATCGAAGCCTTGCCCGAAAAGCAACGGGCCGCCGTGATTCTACACAAGTATCAAGAGGTGGATTACCGCCAGATTGCAAGTGTGCTGAAGGTGTCGGAGAGCGCGGTGAAGTCGCTCCTGTTTCGGGCTTACGAGAGCCTGCGCCTGCGCCTGGAGCCCCTGGTCGAGGGAGGTTGGGTATGAAGAGCCGTTGCATGAACCGCGAGCAGATTTTCGCCTTGGGGCACGGCATGTTGTCAGCACGGCAAGAGGAGCAGACCCGGCTGCACCTGGCGGGCTGCGCGGAGTGCCGCAAGGTGTTCGAAAGCTACCGCAGCCTGGATGCGGTGCTCGATGAGTGGCGGCCGGAGGCGGAGCCTTCGCCGTGGTTTGACGCGCGGCTGAGGGCGTCGCTGGCCATGGCCGGAGAGACCGCAAGGTCGCGTGGCTTTTGGGGGCTGACGTTGAACCGCTGGTTGGCGCTGCCGGCGGTGGCCTTGCTCCTGCTGATGGCGGGCGTAGCGACCTATCGCAGCCTGCGGCCGCCGCGTGCCGGCGCTCCAGGCGGTAAGGCTCCGGCTCCCGTGACGGCGGCGGTTCCGGTGCCTTCACCCACTCCGGCCACGGCCGGCGCTCCAGCCTTGCAGGTTGCGAGCACCGCTCCAGCCCCGGCTCCTCAGACGGCTACGCAGGAGCTGAAGATGTACCAGAACCTTCCGGTGCTGGAAGACTACGACATGCTGGCGGGCTTCGACGTGATCTCGGAGTTGCCCAAAGGGAGCGGCAAAGTTGCGGACTGAGGGATGGACGACAACTCGTGCCCTGGCGTTGATGCTGGCTGTGGCGGCGGGAGCGGTCCTGGGCGCGGCGCGGGAGCCCCAGGGGAGTGCCCGTCATCCTGCAGCCGCGGGCGGCCCGCAGTCGGCCGGCCCGGCCCGCCAACCCGGCGAAGGCGGAGCTGAGACTGGCAAGGCGCAGAATCCGGGCGTGTCAGGCTTCGTTCAACATTTGCAGGAACTCCCCCTCGATCAGCAGGAGGCGTTCCTGAAGAACAATCCCCGCTTTCAGGCTATGCCTCCGCAGCGCCAGCAGTTGGTGCTCGACGCGCTGCACCACTGGAACGAGGCCGGCCGCCCGCCGGGTCAGCTCGGAAGCTACATCGCTCAGAGCACCCATCAACCCGGCTTCTTCCAGAAGCTGCGCGAGCTGCCTCCCGATGAGCAGGCCAAGGTGATGGAGAACGATGCTCGCTTCCAGAGCCTTCCTCCCGAGCGCCAGCAGCAGATTCGCGAGAATCTCAACCGCTGGAACGCCGCCACCCCCGAAGAGAAGGAGACCTTGCGGCAGCGGGAGGAGATTGTGCAAAGCCTCTCTGCCGCGCAGCGGGACCGGCTTCGCCAAGTATTTCCGCGCTGGCGTCAGCTTCCTCCGGACCGCCAGCAGGCGGTCATGCAGGCCTTCCGCAAGCTTCGGGACTTGCCGTCGGCCGGCCGCGACAAGTTCCTGGCCAGCCCCGAGGTGGAACAGCAGTTTTCTCCCGAGGAGCGGGAGATCCTGACCAGCCTCAAAGGTCTCTTGCCTCAGAACTGACCCCTGATTAGAGACTGGACGCGCGCCTCCGCACAAGGAGTGCTAGGATGGCTCTTCCTGGTGCCGCTTGCCCGAAGAGGCGGGCGCGGAGGCATGTCCCATGGAGATCCACGTCACGACCAGCTTCAATATCGAAGGATTCCGGATCACCAGTTACAAAGGCATCGCGCGCGGCATCATCGTGCGCTCGCCGACCATCGGTCAGAGCCTCTTTGGAGACCTGAAATCGATGATCGGCGGCAACATCGGAGCTTACACGGAAATGTGCGAGCAGGCGCGGGAGCAGGCCTGCCAGCTCATGGTGCAGCACGCCCTCGAACTCGGCGCTAACGCGGTGATCGGCGTGCGTTACGACGCCGCCGAGGTGGTGGCCCAGCAGTCCGCCACCGAGGTGCTCTGTTACGGCACCGCGGTCGCGATCGAACGCGAGGCGTAGCTCGCTCCCAACCTACTTCATGACCATATGGTCCCGCCGGTTCTGCTTCCAGCAATCTTCGCCATTCTCTGTGCACACCGGCTTGTCCTTGCCGTAGGAGATCGTCGAGATCGAATCGGCCGGCACGCCCAGGTTGACCAGGAAGTCGTGGGCGGTCTTGGCGCGCCGCTGGCCCAGCCCCAGGTTGTATTCTTCGCTGCCCCGCGCGTCACAATGGCCCTCGATGGTCAGGGACGCGTTGGCGTGCGCCTTGAGCACGATGGCGTCCTCGGTGAGCGTCTGCTGGGCGTCGGGCCGCAGGTCGGCGGAGTCGTAGTCGAAGTAGATGTCTTTGATCTGCGCCGTCCAGGGTCCGGCGGCGGCGGCCAGATTCTCTTCACTGACGGTCGGCGAGGGCGAAGCGGCCCGAGCGCTGACCGTCACCCGCGCCGTGCAGGTCGCGGTGCCGCTGGGCCCGCGGGCGGTCAGAATATAGGTGGTAGAGTCCTGCGGCGACGCGGTCGTCGAACCCTCGGTGAGCTGCTTTCCGAGCCCTGGCTCGATCATTACCTCAGTGGCATTCTGTGAGCTCCAGCTCAGCGTGACCGACTTGCCCTGCTCGATGCTGGCCGGCTCCGCGGTCAACTTGCAAACTGGCGGGCTGGGAGGCGCCGGCGCGGCCGCCGGCGGAGTTTCGGGAAGGGCGGGCGCAGGCGGAGGGTTGTGGTGACAGGCTGTCAGCGCCAGCCCCGCGATCAGAATCATGAATGAAAAAAGGCAGGATCTTCGCATCATCTCTCCCGTTATCAGAATTGTTCCTGCCGGCCGAGCTCCTGGGGCTTGCGCGGCCGAAAAGTCGCGGTCTAAGTCGCTCTGAACTGGACTGCACTTGTTGGATGCCGGTTCGAAGGGGCGGCGATGCGCGCCCTCCCGGCCCTCATTTCGCCTCGCGCCAATTCTTGCCCACCCCCAGGTCGACCCGCAGAGGCGCCTTCATGGGATGCACGTTCTCCATCTCCTGCCTGACCACCTCCTGTGCCTGCTCGAGTTCGGATTCCGGCGCCTCGAACACAAGCTCGTCGTGCACGGTGAGGATCATGCGCGTGCGCAGCGACTCGCGCGCGAGCCGGGCCTGAGTCTTCACCATCGCCAGTTTCAGCAGATCGGCTGCGGTACCCTGCAACGGCGTGTTCATGGCTTCGCGCTCGGCGCGATTGCGCGCGGCCACGTCGCGGCTGGTGATGTCGGGCATGGGCCGGATCCGCCCGAAGAGCGTGCGCACCCGGCCGCTGCGGCGGGCCTCCTCGACGGAGCTTTCGATGTACTCCTTCACCCTGGCGTAGCGCCGGAAGTAGGCGTCGATGTACTGCTGCGCCTCCGTCCGGCTCGACCCCGTGCGCGCTGCCAGCCCGAAGGCGCTCAGTCCGTAAATCACCCCGTAGTTGATGGCCTTGGCCATCCGCCGGTGCTCGTGGGTCTGCAGCCCCGGCGGTACCCCGAAGATCTCCTGCGCCGTGCGGGAGTGGATGTCCTCGTCGCGCTGAAAGGCCTCGATCAGCACCGGGTCGCCGGAGAGGTGGGCCAGCACCCTCAGTTCGATCTGCGAGTAGTCGGCCGAGATCAGCATCGAGCCGGGCTCGGCGACGAAGGCCGAGCGGATCAGCATGGCAAATTCGTCGCCGATGGGGATGTTCTGCAGGTTCGGGTTCGAAGAGGAGAGCCGGCCGGTGCGCGATCCGGCCTGGTTGAAGCTGGAGTGCAGGCGGCCGGTCGCGGGATCGAGGTAGCGGGGCAGGGGATCGATGTAGGTCGATTTCAGCTTGGTGCGGGTGCGGTATTCGAGGATCTTGAGGGGTAACTCGTGGCGCTCGGCCAGTTCCTCCAGCACGGTCGCCTCGGTGGAGTACTGCCCGCTCTTCTTCAGCTTCTTACCGCCTGGCAACTGGAGCTTCTCGAACAAGACCTCGCCCAACTGCTTGGGTGAATCGATATCGAAGGCGCCGCCGGCTAGGTCGTAGATCTCGCGGGTCAGGTCGGTAAGGTTGCGCTCAAACTCGCGCGACATCTGGCCCAGAATCTCGGGGTCCAGCCGAACCCCCGCCGTCTCGACCTCCACCAGGACGGACGAAAGCGGCAATTCGATCTCGTCGTAGAGCGGCTTGAGCCCTTCCTGAACTACGTCCGGCAGCAGCAGGCCGGCCAGCTCGCGGGTCAGTTCGGCGCCCTCGGCGGGCGATCCGCCCGTCTTACGCCCCAACCGCCGCAGGACCACTTCCGGCAAGGCGTGGCTCGACGCCAGCGGCTCGAGCAGGTAGGCGTAGAGCAGGGTGTCGTGCTCGACCCCGGCCAGTTTCACGCCCGCCTTGGCCAGGAGCAATTGCAGCAGCTTGGAATTGTGAATCGCCTTAGGCCGGGTTTCGAGGCCTTCCTCGAGCAGCGGCCGGGCCATCGCGAGCAGCCCTTGCGAACCCGAGGTTCCATCGAGCGGGATCACCGCGCGCCGGCTACCGTCGGCGATGGCCAGAGTGGTCAGGCTGCCGGAGAATCCTTCGTTGCCTTCCACCGCAAACGAGAGGGCCACCGGCTGGCGGATTTCGAGGCGCGCGATCCAGCGCTTCACGTCCTCAGCCGCGCGGAGCTCCTGAAATTCAGGACCGCTCCCGGCCGCAGGCGGCGGCGCCTGTTCCAGAAACTCCCGCAGGAGGCTCGTGAACCCCAGCTCGCGGCACAAGGCCACCAGTTCCGGAACGTTCATCTCCCGGGCTCGCAGATCGCCGGCGTGGGTCTCGAGGGGAACGTCGGTGCGGATGGTGGCCAGCTCCCGACTCAGCAGCGCTTCGCGGCGGAACTCCCGCAGCGCCTCGCGATAGCTCTGGCGCAACGGCGGCTCGGCCTTGTCGTAGTTCTCGAGCACGCTCTCGAGCGTCTGGAAGCGCCGGATGAGCTCGGTGGCGCCCTTGGGTCCGATATAGCTGCGCTTCTTCGCGCCCGGGGCCAAGGGCGGTTCCTGGCCGGGCAGGGGGCGTGCGCCGGGGATGTTGTCGCTGGTGTCGCCGGTGATGGCCAGCCAGTCCACCACCTGCTCGGGCTTCACGCCCAGGATCTCTTCCACCTTGGCGGCGTCGCAGAGCACCTCGGGTTGGTCCGCGCCTCGCGAAGGCTTGAGGACCTTGACGCGATCATCCACGAGTTGGAACAGGTCCTCATCGCCGGTCACCAGGTACACGTCCAGATCCTGAGCCTCGCCCTCGCGGGCCAAGGTTCCCATGATGTCGTCTGCCTCGAAGCCCTCGCGCTCCACGATCGGCAGCCCGAGCGCGGCGCAGAATCGCCGCACGTAAGGAAGCTGCAAGGTGAGGTCCTCGGGGAACTCAGGACGGTTGGCCTTGTAGGTCTCGAAGAGCTTGTCGCGAAAAGTGGGCGCCGCCAGATCAAAGGCCACCCCCACGTGCTCGGGGTGATGGTCCTTGAGCAACTTGCGCAAGGTGCGGACGAAGATGTAGACCGCCTTGGTCGGAAAACCGCTTGGTGAAACCAGTGCGGTCTGCATGGGAGCAAAGAAGGCGCGAAAGACGAGCGACATGGCGTCAAACAGCAGCAGTTTTTCGCGACCCTTCTCAGCAGGCAAACCGAGCCTCCAGCCCAAAGGTTCATTGTAATGGACGAGCCGCTGCTGCGCGAAAATTCAGCACGGTCCGGCTGAGCGGGCAGCGCCGCGGACGAGCGGATGATGTCGGGGCGGCCCTTCCGGCAAACTGGGTGTTTCATGAGCCGAAGTGTGTCTATTTGGCCACACCTTGACGCTCGCCAGGATTCTGTTAAGCCGCTTAATAGGCTGATTATAGGGCCAGTGCCCGAAACCGGCGGCTGTGGCATCCAAACTGCTTTCGCCGCTTGCGGGGATGCTCGAAGCGGGTACGGGAGGGTTCTTTGGACCATCAGCACACCATTGTTTCACCCGTAAGTGTCACCGGCATTGGACTTCATACCGGCGTCCCGGTGACGGTCCGGCTCATGCCGGCCCCTGCCCATCACGGCATCGTCTTCTACCGCACCGACCTCGACGGGTTCGAGATCGAAGCTCTCGCTCGCAACGTGACCCGGGTGAGTTACGCCACCAGCCTGATGAAGCGGGGTGTGCTGATCTCCACCACCGAGCACCTGCTCTCGGCGCTGGCCGCCTCCGGCGTGGACAACGTCCGGGTGGAGATCGACAACCTCGAGGTCCCCATCATGGACGGCAGCGCCTCCCCGTTCGTGCGCATGATCGGCGAGGCCGGCCTGCGCCGGCAGCGCGCCGAGCGCCGCTACGCCCGCATCCTGAAGCCGGTGGAAGTCGTCGACGGGGCCAAGCGCATCGCCGTGTATCCGAGTGACGTTTTTAAGATCTCTTACCGCATCGTCTTTCCGCATCCGCTCATCGGCGAGCAGAGGTTTGACTTCGTCCTTCCGTACGGGGACATCGGAAGCGGCTCCTCGGATTACGCCGCCCAGATCGCCCCGGCCCGCACTTTCGGCTTCGCGGAAGAGGTCGAGATGCTGCGCCAGAACGGCCTGGTGCGCGGCGGTTCGCTGGAGAATGCCGTGGTCCTCACCCGCGAGGGCGTCATGAATCCGGAAGGGGTCCGTTTTGCCGACGAGTTTTGCCGCCACAAGATTCTGGATCTCATCGGAGATCTGGTGATGCTGGGCTATCCGCTGATCGGGCAGGTGGTGGCTGACCGGGCCGGTCACGCCCTGCACTACGCCTTGGTCTCCCAACTCCTGCGCGATCGCAGCGCCTGGACCCTGGCCACCATCCCGGCTGACGCCGTTTTCAGTCGAGGTGAACTGCACGGCGGCCGAGCCGCTGAGGCTCCCCTCGCCGCCCTGCCAGATCGCATCGCAACTGCGCGCTAGCCGCTCTACCAGCGCCCGGGCCGCTTCCGGTCCTCTCGCTTTTGCCGCCTGCAACAGCTCGCCCAAGTAGACCTCATCCGCCACTGCGCGTTCGGCCACCTGCTCCCAGAACCCGTCTTCGTCCTCACCGGCCAGTAGGACCTCCTGCCGGCCGGGCAAGCGGTCGAGCCGCAGGTGGCCGATGACCTCGTCCACCGCCGGCACGCCTTCGTTGTCGAGCCCATCTTCCGCGAGTACCTGGAAGGGGTCTTCCCAGATCTCGCCCGGCGTTTCCGTTGCCAGCTCGAACCCGTGTTCGGCCCCTGGCCCCGGGGCAAGACCGGTCATTGACCGGCCCTCGATCGACTTCTCTGATTCTAAAGGACATTCCGGCTTCGTTCCGGGGTATGGTCCGGTCACTGAGCCGCCACAGGCCGGGGGGCGACCGGCGGCGGCGCGCGGCCATCGATAGCCGGGCGTCACCCGGCCGTCGCCGTAGTAGTCGGCGAAGGCCGGCACCAGCGGCGCTCCGGCCGGGCGGCTGGCGTACGGGCTGCGATAGGGGTACCAGAGGACGACACCGGCGCCGCGGTGATTCTCGAACCGGATGCGAGGGCCGAATGGGCGTAGCCAGAATGATTTGGAAGGAGGCGGGGCCGGCGCTGGAGCGGTCCCGCACCGGGCCGGGACGGCCGGACCAGGGATCGCGTCGCCGCCTCTGGCGGCCGAGTCTTCCGGCGAGCCTGACCTTTCAGTTGCCAAGCCGGCCGTCGCTCCCCAGCCGGTCGAGCCTGACGGCGCCCTTCCGGCTGGCAACGACTGCCTGCGGAGCTCGGTCTGCTGTTGCTGGCCCGTCAGCCGGCACCAGACCCGGCTGGCTTGGCGGCGGTTCAGGTCCAGGTGCCGCCGGGTGCGGTTGACGAAGCGGCGCAGGAGATGAGCGTAGATCCAGTCGAGCAGAAAGAGGGCGTCGGTGTCGCCAAGGGTCTCGAGATGGCCGCGCAGGTCGCGGACGTACTGGCCGGTGCGCAGGGCGTTGAGACGGCTGCGGGCCTTGCCCCTCCCGGTGCGCGGTCCGGTGGACTTGAGGGCGTTGGCGCGATTGGCGGCCAGCAGGGCGGGCGTGCGCAGCGGCGACTTGCGGATCGGCAATCCGAGCGAACCTTCCCGGGCGTGCGGCGGAACCGCCCGTCAAACAGGATGGCCGGATGCTAGCACAGGCTAGCGGGCGTGTCAAGAGGGATAGGCATGTGATGTAGGCTACATTCGCCTCGCCAGGAGGGCCGGCCCGGTGGTTGCCTCCCCAGGGTGTCGCGTCACCAAACAAAGTGACACGCCGGGGCGCTGTCATTCTGAGGAGCCGAAGGCGACGAAGAATCCCGGCATTTCCTTCATTCATAAATGACGGGATGCTTCGCTCCGCTCATCATGGCAGGCTTCAAACGTGTCGCTAATTCAGGTTACGCGACACGAGACGGACTCAAGCGTCACGGAATTTCCTTTTAGAGGCCTCGCTATTCTCGGAATACGACCATCCCATCCTCTTCACGCGTGGCGGACGCATGGCGCAAGCCCCCTTGTCCACTCGACGATATGACTTTTCGACAACCGTTCTCTTCGCAGTCGCATCGCAACAAGTGGACACGAACTGGCGATGAACCAGGGCGCGCCGAGAGGTGGGCCGATGGTTCCTGTGATTCCTCGCTCTCAACCCTTCGGAGTTTCTCTCCGGGGCTCTAAGCCGGAACTCCTCGAAACAATTCAGCCCTCCGATGCCCCGGCCTGGGGGGATCTGCCGCCACGATGGTGTGGATCGGACGGGTTGCTTCTTTCTTGGGACTCGTCCGAAGTGCACTCCCTCTCAGAGGCTCCGGTCTGCGCCAGTCTGTGTCCGGAAAGGAGAATCAATCCGTGCTTGATATGAATTTTTATTCATTCCTGACCTTGCTGGTTATCAGCTTGATCGTCGCCCTCATCATGCATTACGGCGTCCGCTATCGCGTGCTCGACGGAATCGATGGGTTTGCCGCCAAGTGGATTGCGGGCTGGGTGGGCGCCTGGGTGGGCTCGCCGGTCGTGGGCCATTGGTTCAACGGCATCAGCATTTCTCACGTTTTCATCATTCCGGCCTTCATCGGGGGCTTCGTGGGCGCGTTTTCACCCGTGGCCGTGGCGAAGGCCAGGGCCGTGACCCTGAAACCGCGCGCCCTCGAGGTCCGCAAAACCCAGGAAGCCGCCTGAGAAGAGCGCGCTCCGCGCGATCGCCACAACCTCAGCTCTGAGAATCGGCGCGGTGCGGGCCGCGCCGATCCGGAAGGGATTGTCGATGGCAGGTCCCGGCGGAGACGCGAAGGAGGCCTGTGTACATCCTTCTGGCTTATGCGACCTACGCCCTGCTGGCGGTGACGGCGTCCGCGCTACTGCTGGCGTTCTGCCTGGCCCTGCTGTTGATTCGAGAAGGCCTGAGGACCCTGCGCCAGACCTGGTTCCGGATGCTGGAGCCGTATGAACCCGGCGGCGCCCCGGACTCTTCAACGCCCGAGCCGGCGCCCACGCGAGGCGCCGAGGCCATCGAAGTTCCTGGATCGGTGCTGGAGCGCGCCTGAAGCAGCGGCCGGGCGGGCTCGGGATAATACGGAGGAAACCCATGAAGGAGACGAGACGAACAGCTGGACTTCGGCCCCTCGCGATCACTGTGGTCCTGGTGGCGTGCAGCGCAGGCGCCGCCCCGACCTATGCCAGGCGGAAAGCAGCTTCCCTAAGCCCGGACGATCCGACCTATCAGTTGTTCCAGCGGCTCAACGACTCCTACGGCGGAAAGCTTACGGATTTCTGTCTGATCGCGGACACTTATGCGGACCCTGCCCATCCGGGCCAGAGGCTGCAGCACGTGCTGCAGGTGGATTACGGCAAAGACCGCTTCTTTGGGCGGTTCCGAATTTATGTGCGAGGCGTTTCGCAACTAACACCTGCACAGTTGAAGGAGTACACGCCCGAGCAGATCTATGGCTTTGGCTCGGATGTGGCCAAATTCGAGAAGATCAATCCCGGACCGCTGGGCCAGACCGGCGATCTCTACTTTCGCGTCACCGCCGGCGGCGCCCTGGCCCCGGCTCCGATCACGAGTGAGGCGGACCAGCAGTACGAAACCTTGCTTACCCGGTACGTCCTGCCGGCGTTAGACAAGAACGTCAGTGTGGCGACGGCGCGGCGGTAGCCAGGACGGGTTCGACATCCAGATGGCGGCTAAGCGACCACAGCCCCATCCAGCCGAGCACGGCCAGATTGGGAAAGAGCAAGGGGGCCATAAGCGGCGCGCCGGCGGTGAAGTTCTCAAAGAGGCTGGCCGACGGACCGCGCAGGTTGGCCAGATTGTGCAGGAAGAACCCGAGGAGTCCCACGGCAGCCTGCAGCAGCAATACCAGCGCGCAGAGGGCGAGGTAGCGCCGGCTGACCGCTACCAGGAAGGGCGCCAGCAGAAAGCTGACCGCAAAGGCGCTCGATGCCACTGGCAGCCATTCGATGGGCCGGAAGAAGCCGTTGGCGGCATGATCGGCGAGGCTGAGAACGAAGTTGCCGAAGAATCCGCCGGCCGTCAGCAGCAGAACCCATTTGGCCCACTCCCGCGATCCGGGCGCGACCATGCGGTTCAGGATCAGCAGCAGTCCCACGCCCGTCAGGGCCAGCGGCGCCGCGAAGGGCGCGGCATAGGTCAGGCTGCGCAGCGTGCGCTCGTAAAAGAACTGGCTATCGAGGTGATAGACCACGCCCGCCAGGCCGGTGACCACCGACGTCCACCCCACCAGGTAGCCGAGATCCCTCCAGACCGCCGGACGATGCCAGAACTCCTTGGCGACGATGCCAACCAGCAGAACCAGCGATCCGGCGGCCTCGAGGTAGACCGGAAAGTACTCGGCCTGGCGCCGGAACTGGTTCTCGGAGTGCGCCAGGAAGATGTCGAAGGCCAGGGCAACGAAATTGAACAAGACGAAGAGCTCGAGGGCCAGCTGGGGATCGTAAGGAACGATCCTTCGGCCGATGCGCAGATAAGGCCCGTCACCGTCCATGTTCTCTTCGCAGCTCCGCGGCCATCGATTTCAACTCCACCAGCTTGCTCATCATGGGGTAATTGCCGTGCCACTGCACAAAATCGGCTCCGCCCATGAAGGCGCCGTGCTTGGCGGTGCGGCCGTCATAGTGCCAGAGATCGAAGTAGACAAAGTCGATGGGATGAGAGAACGGCGGTCCGGTCAGGACGCCGTCTTTGCGCAGGCTGTCGATGATCGACTGCGCCTCCCTGACCTTGGCATTCGTGTCCTCCACCACCTTCTCGGCGCGCGCATAGACGTCGTTCACCAGCGGAGCGGTGTGGCATTGGGTGCAGACCTGCTTCATGGCCGCTTGGGCGCGCGCGTAGTCCGGCCGCTTCTCGGTGATCGCACTCGCCAGGTAATAGGAGAGGCGCTCGGACGGGTCGTGCGTGAACTTCTGGCCGTTGATGCCGCTCATGTGGCAGGTGGCGCAGGTGGGGACAAACATGTCGCGGGTGGTGAGCTTGCGCGGGTCGGCGTCGAGATTAAGCAGGCTGCGTTGCGCCGCAAACAGGATTCCATGGCGCGATTCCTGGTAGATCTCGATCTGGGAGTGATCGGGTCCGAGGTGGCACTGGCCGCAGGTGGTGGGCAGCCGCGCAAGAGCCACGGAGCTGGTGTGGCGCGAGTGGCAGGCGGTGCAATTGCCGATGGTGCCGTCGGAGTTGGGCCGTCCGACGCTATGGCACTGATCGCATCCGCCTGCCATGGCGGTGCCGCCTTCGAGCTGCACGAAAGGATGGGGCGGCCGGTGCGTTCCGCCGGGCTGGTACTGCTCCGAGAACGACACCTGCTCCGGCGTCAGTCCCTGCTGGCCGTAGACGGCGGCCCAGGCCGGGGCCGCGTGCCGGCTGCGCAGAAACTCCTGGTAGATCGACTCGTGACAGCTCCGGCAGTTGCCCGCCGTGAGTTTCTTGGCAATCACGAAGCCGTGATGATCTTCCTTTTCCTGGCCTGCGGCCGGCTGGTGGCAATCCAGACAGTTCACGTTCTTGCGGGCGTGCACGCTCAGCTCGTACTCGTGAACCACCGAGTAGCTCTGGTTGTAGTGGCATTCGGCGCACTTGCCGGTGGCCCGCACCAGGGCCGCGTTCGGCTGCTCGGTTTCCACCCGGGGCCGCGCCCGATTGATAAGGAAAGCGGCCACCACCAGCGCGAAGCCCAGAACGATCGCAATGAAGACGGATCGAAACGACATGGGGCCCCCGGGGGCGGGTTTCAGACGGCTTGAACCGCTGAGGATATCACAAGGTCGTACGCCGCGAGGCCCTTGCTCGTGCTACTTGGGTGCGACGTCTTGCTGACGCTGTTGGAGCACCTCTCCGCGCGGCATCTGGACGGTTGGGCTCAGAAAGGGCGCCAAAGCCAGGGCGAGGAGCGACAGCAAGCCCAGAACTCCAAGGGCGACGCGAATGCCCGAGCCCTCGCGAGGCTTGCCTTTGATCATGCAGGCGATCCACTGCCAGTGCAGGAGCAGATGGAGGGACAAAGCGGCCATCAAAACGAGGGCCGTCCAGTAATGAATATTGCCCCATTCGTGCCGGGATAAGCCCCACAACAGGAGGACGGACCGGTGTGGTCCACCGTGCACGCCGAATCCCTCCGTGCCGAGCCGCCCGCTCCCCGGAGGCAAGGTATACTCCAGCACGAGTCCGGTTACGATCAAGAAGACGGCGCCGACAAAGGCCACGAGGTCGATGACGAGATTCACTTTAGGACGGTTCAATCGCATCGTTCCTCCGCCGGGGCGTCGCGCGGCGACCCGCGCAGGTCAAAGGGCGGCACCAAATGCGCCCCGCTGTTCCTCAATCATACTTTTCGCAACTAAGCGACTTGGCGTCGTAACCCATAGCGCGCAACTGGTGGCGGACGTCGTTGACCATCTTGCTCAGCCCGCAGATGTAAGCGTGGAACCCCTGCTTGCCGCGCAAATAGCGGTCGATCTGCTTCTGGACGTAGCCGGTGTGTCCCGGCCAGCGGGGTCCGGGACGGCTCAAGGTGGGTACGAAGTGGAAATTCTCGTGTTCGCGGGCCAACTGCTCGAACTCGCGGCGGTAAAGGATGTCCGCCTCTTCCCGCACGCCCAGGATCAGCCAGACCTCCGAGGAGCACGGCTTCTGGAAGAGGTACTGCACCATCGATCGCAAGGGGGCAATGCCGGTGCCGGTGGCGATGAAGGCCGAGACCGGATCGGGGGGCTCGCGCAGCACAAACTGTCCGAACGGGCCGCGGAACTGGATGCGGTCGCCCGGTTTCAGGTCGAAGATGGAGGGCGAAACGTGTCCTCCCAGCACGATGTTGAGGCAGAGGTCGAAGCGGTTGTCGTGATGGGGCGAAGAGGCCACCGAATAGGCGCGGTTGAGCCTCTGGCCGTCAACGTTGAATTCGAGCGAGATGTATTGCCCGGGACGGAACTCGAAGCGGCTGCCGTTGGCGGTCTCGAACTCGAAGTGCTTGGTGCGGTCGTTGGTGTTCCAAACGTTGCGCAGCAAGGCGGAATGTCGCGCGGTATTCACGGGAGCTAGTGGAGGTCCGTCGTTTTGGCGTCCGCCTTGCCGGAAGCGCCGGCTACAGCGGGCTGCCTTAACATCCATCTTAGCGTGGAAGGTGAGCTTTCGTTAAGGCCCACTCGGCGGCGGACCGCCCGGCAGGGCTCAGTACCCGCGCTCGGCCTCCTCGCCGGCGGGAAGAAACAGGCTGGCAGCGCCGTACACACCAACCAGCTTCTCAAGCTTGGCAGAGAGCAGAGGCGTGTGGGCGGCCAGGCTGGGATTGAGGGTGTACTGCAAGATCGTTTTGCGAATGGTGCGGAATAGCGGCTTGCCGATGCGGGAGACCCCTCCGCCCATGACGATGGCTTCGGGATCGAGCAGGGTGATCATGCCAGCCAGCCAGACTCCCAGGTAGAAGCCGGTTTCCTCAACGATCTCCCGGGCTACCACGTCGCCCATCCGCGCGGTAGTTTCGATCATCTGCGGGGTAATGCGGCTCAGGTCGCCTCGGGTGAGCTCCCTCAGGCGGCTGGGCGTGGTGTGCTCCTGTTCCAGCCGGACGCGGGCCCGGCGGGCCATGGCCGGCCCTGAGGCCAGCGCCTCAACGTGTCCCAGGGCGCCGCAGCCGCAGCGGTAAGGGCTCTGCGAGTCGATGGAGACGTGACCGCCCTCGCCCGCGGCGCCATTCTTGCCGTGGTAGATGCGCCGGTTGATGATAATGCCGGTCCCGATGCCGGTGGAGACCGTGACGTAGAAAACGTGCCGGTAGCCGGCGGCGGCTCCAAAGAGAACCTCGGCCAAGCCGGCGGCGTTGGCGTCATTTTCCACTTTCACTGGCAGGCCGAATTGCTTGCCCAGCTTGGCGGCCAGCGGCACCTTGGTCCAGCCAGGAATGTTGGGAGCGTTCAGGATCACGCCCTTGTGAGTGTCGAGCGGACCCGGCGCGCACAGGCCGATACCCTCGATGCGCTCTTTGCCGCCAGCACGGCCGATCAGGCGCTCGATGACCAGTATGACCTGTCCGAAGCTGGCTTCGAATCCGTGGCTGGCGCGAGTCGGAACGGTGAGCGAGGTCACCAGGCGTCCTTTGGGCGTGACCAGCCCGCCGGCGATTTTGGTTCCTCCGACGTCGATCCCAATAACCAGCGGCTGCATAGTGGCGGGCTCCGTCTCGGCCGTTTGCCAAAAGCTCTTCGCGGCCCGGCGTGAAAACTCCAAAGTATACCATCCGCCACCGGAACTGAGCCCTGCGCGATGAGATGGGTTGCTTTGCAGGGTCCGCGCAGGTATCTTGTGAGCCATGTACAAACTCGAGCACCTTCGTTACGCCCTTCTCGGCATCCTGGTGGCCTGCGCTATCACATACCCCACGCCCGCGCAGAATGGCAGCGCCGCCGGCGCCGGTCGGGTTCCGGATGCTTCGCAGCTCGCGGCCCTGCCCTTTCGCAATTCATCTTTGCCAATCGAGCAGCGGGTGGATGATCTCGTCTCGCGCATGACCCTGGAGGAAAAGGTCGGGCAGATGCAGCACACCGCCCCGTCCATTTCCAGGCTGGGCATTCCGGCTTACGACTGGTGGAGCGAGGCGCTGCACGGCGTGGCGCGCTCCGGCTACGCCACCGTCTTCCCGCAAGCCATCGGAATGGCGGCCACCTGGGACCCGGCCCTGGTCCACCAGGAGGGCGAGACGATCGCCACCGAGGCTCGCGCCAAATATAACCAGGCCCAGCGCGAAGACAACCACAGCATCTACTACGGGCTCGACTTCTGGTCGCCCAACATCAACATCTTTCGCGATCCCCGCTGGGGACGCGGGCAGGAGACTTACGGCGAGGACCCGTTTCTGACCGCCAGGCTGGGCGTCGGCTTTGTGACCGGCCTGCAAGGCGATGATCCCAAGTACTTCAAGGTGATCGCTACGCCCAAGCACTACGCGGTGCATAGCGGCCCGGAGTCGAAGCGGCACGGCTTCAACGTCGATGTGGCACCGCGCGATCTCGAAGATACTTACCTGCCGGCCTTCCGCGCCACGGTGACGGAGGCGCATGCGGACTCGGTGATGTGCGCCTACAACGCCATCGACGGTCAGCCGGCCTGCGCCAACACGTATCTTCTCCAGAAGACCCTGCGTGACGACTGGAAGTTTCCCGGCTACGTGACCTCCGATTGCGGTGCGGTGGGCGACATCACGACCGGCCACCACTTCACGCCCGACAACGAGCATGGGGCGGCGGCGGCCGTGCGGGCCGGCACAGACACCACCTGCGGCGACGAATACGCCGAGCAGGGGGCGCTGGTGAAGGCGGTTCACGACGGGCTCATCAAGGAGAGCGAGATCGACACGGCGGTGAAGCGGTTGTTCACGGCCCGCCTGCGGCTCGGCATGTTCGACCCGCCCGACGCCGTTCCCTTCAACCGCATTTCCATGTCGGAGGATGATTCGCCGGCGCACCGCCAACTGGCGCTGCAGGCGGCGCGCGAGTCGATGGTGCTGCTGAAGAATCAGGACGGCCTGCTGCCCTTCAAGTCCGGTGTCAAAAAGATCGCGGTGATCGGACCGAACGTCGAGGCCTTGTTGGCCCTGGAAGGCAATTACAACGGGACCCCTTCGCATCCGGTGTTCCCCCTCGACGGGCTGCGTCAGGAGTTCGCGAACAAAGCGGAGGTGCTGTACGCGCAAGGCTCGGCCTACGTTCCGCAGTTGCCCCTGCCGGCGCCGAGCACGGTGTTTCATCAGGCGGGCGGGGAACCCGGACTCAAGGCCGAGTATTTTGCCAACACCGATTTTTCCGGCCAGCCGGTGCTCACCCGCGTCGATCCGCAGATTCAATTCGATTGGGACGCCGCGTCGCCGGCGCCCGGCGTCCCCATGCAGGCCTTTGCCGTGCGCTGGGAGGGTACGCTGACGCCGCCTGGAGCCGGCGACTACGCCTTTAGCGTCAGTGGGCCCCACTGCTACCCTTGTAATGACACCGAGACCTTCCGCATTTACCTGGACGACAAGTTGCAGGCCGAAGGGAGCGTCAGCGACGGTCAATGGCGCCCCAAAGCGCCCGAGTTCAAGTTGAGGTTCGACGATATCCAGCCGCGGAAGTTTCGACTGGAATACACCCACCGCGCGCCGCTCTTCGCGGCCGGAGCTACTTTCGACTGGCTCCCTCCGGCAGACGTTCTTCGCGATGAAGCGGTGAGAACCGCCCGGCAGTCCGACGTGGTGGTGGCGTTTGTCGGGCTCTCACCGGACCTCGAGGGCGAGGAGATGCCGGTGCATGTGCCGGGCTTTAGCGGCGGTGACCGCACGGACATCAGCCTGCCGCGCGTCCAGCAGGATCTGCTCGAGGCGCTAGCTGCCACCGGCAGACCCTTGGTCGTGGTGCTAATGAACGGCAGCGCCCTAGCGGTGAACTGGGCACAAGAGCACGCCGCCGCGATTCTCGAGGCCTGGTACCCAGGCGAAGCAGGCGGAACGGCGATCGCGGAGACCCTGTCTGGAGCGAACAATCCCGGAGGACGGTTGCCCGTCACCTTCTATGCCTCGCTCGACCAGCTTCCACCCTTCGATGACTACTCCATGCAGAATCGCACCTATCGGTACTTCCAGGGCAAGCCTCTTTATGGATTCGGTTACGGCCTGAGCTATTCGAGCTTCAACTACAGCAACCTCAAACTCTCCGCCTCACAGATCGCGGCCGGCCAACCACTTACCGTCGAAGCTGACGTGCGCAACACCTCGCAGGTGGCGGGCGACGAGGTCGCCGAGCTTTACCTTGAATACCCGCCGGTTTCGACCACCGAGGCGCCGCACGCCTTTGAGGTCCGCTACCGCGCGCTGAAGGGCTTGGAGCGACTTCATCTCGGGCCGGGCGAAAACCGGCACCTCACCTTCATCCTCAGCCCGCGCGATCTCAGCCGGGTGACCGCCAAGGGCGGCCATGTGGTGCTGCCGGGCCATCTGAGTGTCTTCGTGGGCGGCGGCCAGCCAGGGGCGGCAGCCGGTGGAGCGCAAGCCGAGTTTGAGATCAGCGGCCGGCAGGAGCTACCCCGCTAATCGCCCCTCCGGCGTGCAAAATTCTCGTAAGCTCGTAACAATTACACGGTTACCCCGCCGCCTCCGCTTCACAAGCCGTTCAGAATCAACCCGGCTTCGCCTTGGTTCCGGACTTGCTCCCAAACTGTAGGGGGAAAGTCTGCCAAGGGAGGAAAGATGTACGCGAAGAGGTTGGCAACTTTTGTCCTGCTAGCTGTTACTCTAACTGCTGCTACCACTTGGGCTGACTCTCTAACCATCAAACCCGGGAAAGATCCACAGCCCGGAACGCAACCCCTCATCTTTGACCAGGCCGGTTTGCTGAACTCCGGCATGGAGGTCCAGGCGACTACCCAAGGGTCTTCAGGCCTTGTGCTCGACTACTGGGGCGCACAGCCGTTGATGACCACTCCCGACGGAGTGGGTCGAATGACCTCCGCAGCCTTTGACTTCAACTCTCTCACGATTAAACCCAACCAGCCAGGCGCCAGCTTTACCAGCTATTCCTTTGACGTCAATACGGTGGACGGCGCCTCGGGTACGCTGACCATTACCGTCGATCTGCTGAACGGCAGTCCCGTGACCGAGGCTGTCGGGATCGACAGCGGCGACAACTTCTTTACCATCCTCGCCGGCGCTGGCCAGCAAATCATCGGCATCAACCTTGCGAGCACCGTGGGACTGAAGGACATCGGACAGGAGCGCGTCGGCGGTCTACTGCAACCGTCTTCCGTTCCCGAGCCGGCTTCTCTAATGCTGTTCGGCTCCGGGCTCGTCGGACTGATCACCCGGTTTCGACAACGGCGTCAACAGTCGTAGGAAGTGCATTCACCAACACACGCCGGAGGCAGCAGGGTTGAGTGCCGGGGAGGTCGCTGCCCTGCTGCTTTCGGATGTTCCAGCTGAGACTGCTGCGGTCATTCCCTGCCCATCCGAGTTAGGCCAGACTCCATTGTCTCGCCGGGGATCCTCCATTCCTGGTGCGTTACTCAGCCACCTGGATTATCCTATTAGGCTTTGAAGCCTCGCTGCGACGGACTGTCGGATGGACTTCCGCGCCGCGAAGCTGGCTTCGACACCTCGGTTCGAGAGGGAGGAATGATGCGTAGAAAAGTCACGGTAATAGGCGCCGGCAACGTGGGCGCGACCACGGCTCACCGGCTGGCGGACAAGCAACTGGCCGACGTGGTGCTGATCGATATTCTGGAAGGCGTGCCCCAAGGCAAGGGCCTCGATCTGTTTCAGTCGGGGCCCATCGAAGGCTACGACGTGAAGGTGAAGGGCACGAACAGCTATGCCGATACCGCCAACTCCGACATCGTGGTGATGACGGCGGGCTTTCCCCGCAAGCCCGGCATGAGCCGTGACGATCTGCTGAAGGCCAACTACGAGGTGGTGAAAGGCGCGATCGAACAGGTGGCCAAGGTCTCGCCCGAGGCGATTCTAATTGTTGTGACCAATCCCCTCGACGCTATGGCGCAGGCGGCTTACAAAGTCAGCGGCTTTTCCAAGAACCGCGTGATCGGCATGGCCGGCGTGCTGGATACGGCGCGCTATCGTACCTTCATCGCCGAGGCGCTCGACGTCTCCGTGCAGAACGTGCAGGGCTTCGTGCTGGGCGGCCACGGCGACACCATGGTGCCGGTGCCGCGCTATACCACGGTGGCCGGGATTCCGGTGGGCGAGCTGCTGCCGAAGGACAAACTCGATGCCATCATCAAGCGGACCGCGGGCGGCGGCGCCGAGATTGTGGGACTGCTCAAGACCGGCAGCGCCTTCTACGCCCCTTCGGCGGCGGCGGTGGAGATGGTGGAGGCCATTTTCAACGACCGCAAGAAGATCCTTCCGTGCGCGGCCTATCTCGAAGGCGAATACGGCATCCACGGCCTCTTTGTGGGCGTGCCGGTGAAACTGGGCGCGCACGGCATCGAGCAGATCATTGAGATCAAGCTCACGCCGGAAGAGCAGGCGGCGCTGCGGAAATCGGCGGACGCGGTTAAGGAGCTCGTGGCTGTTATCGGGGTGTAGGAGCCAATCCGGGAATCAGGCACCCTTGCTGCGACGCTCCTGCATATAAGCGCGCAGCAGAGCATTGATGCGGGGCTGATCGCCTCGCCCCTGCTTCCGGTACCATTCGAGGACGTCGCGATCGAGCCTGATGGTCAGTTGCGCCTTCCGTGGCACAGGCTTCAGGCCGCGCCTCACAATGGCGCGGGCGCGCAAAGCCTCGTTTACGGTGGCAGCGTCGGGAAAACGTTCAACACGTCGGGATCGATCACAGCGACGTTAGCGCCTTCTGCGTATCGCGCTGCGGGTCGCGCCTCTCACCGCCTTTGAGAAGGCGGAATCGGGCCGCATCGTGTCCCTATCGTTTTCACCGCTAAGGGCGGGTCTGCGCTTCATCGAGCCTGCTCACTTCACTTCCTCGATCTTCACGCTCTTGATCACCACCGGTTTCAGCGGCCGGTCGGAGCGGTCGCGCGGCACGTTCGAGATCGCGAGCACGTTGCCCATGCCGTCGACGATCTCGCCGAAGATGGTGTGCTTGTGGTTGAGCCAGTCGGTCTTGGCGGTGGTGATGAAGAACTGGCTGCCGTTGGTATTGGGACCGGCGTTGGCCATGGCCAGCTTGCCCGGCCTGTCAAAGACGAGGTCCTTTGAGAACTCGTCCTCAAACTTGTAGCCCGGACCGCCGCGTCCCGTGCCCTGGGGGCAGCCTCCCTGAATCATGAAATTGGGAATGACGCGGTGGAAGACAAGGCCGTCGTAGAAGGCGCGTTTGGTTGGGCCGCCCGCATCCTTGAACTCCTTGGTGCCGGTGGCAAGGCCCACGAAATTCTCGACGGTTTTGGGGGCCTTCTCGGGAACCAGCCGGCAGACAAACTCGCCTTCGCTGGTGTCAAAGGTTGCGTAGAGACCGGGTTTCATATCGCTCATGAGTCCTCTTTCTGCGCTCGATCTGGCAAAAACAATCTCTCACCGCCGCGGCCGCCGAGATCACAGGGTTTCTGAGCCTCTCTCCTCTGCGTTCTCCGTGCTCTCGGTGGTGAACATTCTGGGCGCCTATTGCGGCGTCGCCGCGCCTTGACTGCTGGCGGACTTGTGGGCCGGGGCCGCGGGCTTCTTCGCGGCCGGCGTCCCGGCGGCGGCCGGCGCCGGCACAATCACCGCCGTCTTGATCACGTCCAGATTGGGGAAGGTAGCCTTCAGGAAGGCGTTGCCCTTGGTCTCAATCTGATCCTGGGTGCCCGTCGGCTGATCGGCGTACTCGCTGTCGAACTTCTCAATCACGTCCATGCCTTCGATGACTTCGCCAAAAGGCGCGAAGCCCTGGCTGTCAAGGCGAGAATTGTCTCCCAGGTTGATAAACACCTGGGTGGTACGGGTATTGGGCCCGGCCATGGCGTACGTGATTGTGCCATGCTTGTTACTCTGCGTGACCGAATCGTCCGCCAGGTTGGCGTGGCTCCAGGGAGCCGAGATCTTGGGGTCGCCGCTGATCCCGAACTGCACCACGAAGCCGGGCACTACCCGGAAAAGCTCGACGTTGTTGTAGAAGCCGTTTTTCACCAGGTTGTAGAAACGATCGGCCCCGATCGGCGCCCAGGCCCGCGTCACCTCCACCACAAACTCTCCCTTGGTGGTGGTGAACTTCGCCTTGTAAGTGGCGGGAGCCTTCTGGTTCAGGCTGGCCGGCTCCAGCAGCGACCGGTGCGTGGGCGCATGCGCCGCCGCATGGTGCGTGGTTGAAGCCGGCTTTTTCGATGGCTGCGACTGCGATTGTGCGCCTGCGGGTCCCACCGCCAGGGCAATCGCAACGCTGACGCCGACAATAACAAGGTTGGTCTTCATAAGCCTCCTGTACGATGCCATGGCACCCGGCGCGGGTAGCGTGGCCTCGATGTCCAAGATCCGCAGGTGTTTCTGACAGGAACGACAAAAGCCGCGGCCCTGTTAAGGGGTCGGCGCTATATCACGTTCACAATCTTTGCAGTAATCACTGCAGCGATTTCGAAACTTGTTCCACCTGCCGCATGACCCGCAGGACGTTGCCGCCCAGGATCTTCACCAGGTTGTCTTCGCTGTAACCGCGCCGCGCCAGCTCCCGGACGAGATCGGGCAGCTTCGAGCAATCTTCCATGCCCTTGGGCACCAGCCCGGAGACGCCGTCAAAATCGGAGCCGAGGCCGACGTGCTCGACGCCCGCCACTTGGACCGCGTGGTCGATGTGGTCCGCGATGCGAGTGTAGCTCGGGATCGGCAGTCCCGCGTAATGCTTTTCGCTGATCTCGGATTCCTCAAGGTAAGTCAGGCGTTTTCCCTGCCGGGCACGCTCTTCCCGCGCCGCCTTGACCTCCGCGTCGATGGCGGGCTCCACCTTCCTGTAGGCGTCGGCGAAGGCTTGATCGAGGAAGCCGTCGTAGAAGTTGATGTCCACCACCCCGCCGTTCTTGGCGACCGCGCGCAGCATGTCATCCGTCATGTTGCGCGGCGCGCTGCAGAGGGCGCGGCAGGAAGAGTGGGAGGCGATCACCGGCGCCTTCGAGGCGGCCAGGGCGGCATAGAAGGTGTCGTCGGAGACGTGCGAGATGTCCACCATCATGCCCAGCCGGTTCATGCGCGCGACCACCTGGCGACCCAGATCCGAGAGGCCCTTCCAGTTCGGCTGGTCGCCCGAAGAATCTCCGATCTCGTTGTCCTTGGTGTGAGTCAGGGTCATGTAGCGCACGCCGAGGCGATAGAAGATGTCGAGCATGCGCGGGTCGCCTTCGATGATATGGCCGCCCTCCACGCCCATCAGCAGGGCGATCTTGCCCCGGCGGTGGATGCGAACCACATCGTCGGCGGTGCGCGCCAGCTCCAGCGCGTCGGCGTGGCGGGCCGCCTGTTGATCCACCACGTCGATCAGATCGAGGGCGCGATGGATCAGATCGTCCTTCGGCCAGCTCACGTCCACCCAGATCGACATGAACTCCGCCCCCAGGTGGCCCGTCCGCGCCTTGGGAATGCTGATCATATAGGGGCTCGACGGGTCGGCGAGATCATAGTTCTCGTCCAGCATCATCTGGGGCGTGTCGGCGTGGGTGTCGATAATGATGGCGCGGGCGAGGGCGGCGTCCGCTACCTTGGCGGCCTCGGCGGGCGTCCGCCCAGCGGGTCCGGCCCAGGCAGCGGAGGTCAGCAGGGCAGCCAGCATCAAACTGGCAGTAATCCTCATAAGCTATTGAATGATCTTAAGATAGTCCATTCCTTCGAATATTGGTCAAATTTGGCCAATCCCGGCCCAATTTCGCCGAGGTCGGGGGCTCTTAGACTCCCAATTTTGAACCTAAGAGACGTGTTATCAAATAGATGCTGGGTTTATTGAGGTAAACCATGTATTTTCATTAAGATGCTGGGATTCCGCAAATTCCAAAAATAGTATGTTACGTGTTTTCTGCAAGTCGCTGGGTTCGTTCGTACAAAATTCAATTTTTCTGCGGCCAGCCTGCCATCGCAGGAGTCATTCGTGCCCTAAGCCGTTGATTACAATAATCGTCCGCCGAGATACTACGGCCCCGGCTGAGCCTAATGGTCGCAGCCAAAGCATTTAGTTATCCACAGGGCTAAGTGTATCATCGGTTAAGAATCCAGTCAAGGGCAACTCCAGGGCATCGGCAGTCACGTCGGGGCATGGCGCTGAAAGCCCGGGTTGGAGCGCCGGCAAGAGCTCGCCTTCCGCCACCAACGCCGCCACCAGTTCTTCCTCGGTTCGAGCCGAGGTGCGGTCTGGTTTCTTCATCACTGCCACGGGCCGCTTGCGGCTGGTCACCAGAACGGTTTGGCCGCTCTCGACCAGGCGAAGATACCGGGTGAGACTGTTCTTGAGTTGGCGAACTCCGACCTCAATCATAGAGCCTTCAGCCCCATGTAGCAATGTAGCTACCTCAGCACCTGCCCGCAACGGCTGACTGGGTCAGTCGTCATTCTTCGTTTGAGTTCCAGGCGCCCGATCGGCCACTCGCCGTGGAGATCCGCAGGGGTTCTTCATGACTTTTACGACGTTTGGTATACTCTCGACAGCTCCTATGCCCGTGAAAACATCCCATCTGATTGTTCGCGACACCGCTGGAAACGAGCGCGAAGTGGAGATCTCGCGTTCACCCTTCAACCTGGGGCGGCAGAGCGACAACGACCTGGTGCTGCTCGACAATCGCATTTCGCGCCGGCATGCCCGCATCCTGCAAGCGGACGACGACTACCTGATCGAAGACGCCGCCAGCCGTCACGGAACCTTCGTCAACGGCGAGCGCATCACTTCGGCGCCGCTGAGGAGCGGGGACCAGATCGCCCTGGGCATCTCGGACGCCTACCGCCTCACTTTTGTGATCGAGGAGCCCGAACTGCCCAACCTGCTCGAACAGATCGGCAAGCCATCCGACGGCCGCACCGGCGATCTGCAGCACCTCAGCCTTCTCTTGCGCGTGGCCCAAGTGCTGCATCGCGCCCCCGGGCTGGAGGAAGTGCTGACCACGGTGGTGGATTCGGCCATCCGGCTGACGGAGGCGGAGCGCGGCCTGCTCTTCCTCATGAATGAGGATGAGGAGCTGCGCCTGCGCCTGGCCCGCAGCCGGGAGGGAGCCTACCTTCCCCTCGATAAGGCGGAATACTCGGCGGCGGTGGTGGACCGGGTGGTGCGCCTGCGGCACGAGGAGCTGGTGGTGGAAGACAGCATCACCGGGCAGGCGCCGCAGGAAACGGGCATCATGTCTCCCCAGGCGCGCGGCATCCTGGCCGTGCCCCTACAGAAGCTGCCGGTGACGGACTCCAGCGGCGAGACCATCCGGCAAGCCCAGCCCCAACTGCTGGGCGTGCTCTATCTGGAGGCGCGGCTGCATCCGGCCTCGGTCACCGGGCTGGACCGCCAGGTGCTCCAGACGCTGGCCGTGGAGGGCGCCACGGTGGTGGAAAACGCCCGCCTCTTCCGGCGGGCGCGCGAGCAGGAGCGCACCCGGCACGAGATGTCGCTGGCCTCTGGCATCCAGAGCAGCCTGTTGCCCCGATCGCTGCCGCAGACGCCCCACTTCGAACTGCATGCGCTCACCCGGCCTTGCCAGACGGTGGGCGGAGACTACTACGACGTGGTGGCGTTGCCCGGCGGACGGTATGGGTTTACGGTGGCCGACGTGTCCGGCAAGGGTCTGCCGGCCGCCATGATGGCGGTGATGCTGCAAGGCGCCTTTGACGCCGTCGCCGCCGGCGACCCCAATCTGGAAGAGCTCTTCCGGCGGGTCAACGATTATCTGTGCGAGCGCACGCCTTCCGAGATGTACGCCACCCTGTTCTACGGCGTGCTCGATCCTGCCGGCCGCTTCGATTTTGTGAACGCTGCCCATCCGGCGCCTCTCGTCCTGCGCGCCAGCGGGGAAGTGACCCTGCTCGGCTCCTCCAACTTTCCTATCGGCATGTTCCCCGACACCAACTTCACCAGCGAGACCGCCCGGCTCGAGCCCGGCGACCGGGTGCTGGTCTTCTCCGACGGGGTCACCGAGGCGCAGAACACCAGCCGCGATTTCTTCGGCGAGATGCGCCTCAAGGAGTTTCTGGAAGCCTCTCCCGGTCTTCCGGTTCAGGAGATGTGCGGACGGATCGTCGAGGCCGTCGAAAACTTTGCCGGCCTGGCCCCGCAGGCCGACGATATCACCGTGGTCATGGTGCACTTCCGGGATAGTCTCAAAGGGTGACCGCAAACAGATCCCGCAGGCGCTGCAGGTTCAATTCTTCGAAACCGCCAACCACCGCTTGAGCCTGTGTCTCGCTCTGCAGGCGCTCCACCGGGAAGGTGGAGGCAATGGCAACGCATTTTATGCCGGCGCGGACCACAGCTTCGATGCCGATGAAGGAGTCTTCGAAAGCTACCGCGCGCGCGGGCTCGACGCCCAGCTGTCCGGCGGCCTGCAGGTAGATCTCAGGGTCCGGCTTGGGGCGCGAGACCTCGTCGCCGCTGACCACCGCCTGGAAGCAGCCGGCGAGCTGCAGGGCGTCCACCACGAAATCCACATTCTTCTTCATGGCGGAGGAGGCCACCGCCATCGGGATGCCGGCCTGGCTGCACTCCTGGATCAGCTCGGCCACGCCGGCAAGCGGCTTGGCGTGCGCGCGGAAGGTTTGGCGGAAGTTGGCCTCGAGCTCCTCGCTCCACGTCACCACCTGCTCGTCGCTCAAGTCCGGGCCGAAGAACATACGCAGCGCGAGGTCGTCCCGCTGGCCGAAGATCTGGGCTGGCAGCCTCTCCGGGTCGAAGGCGACGCCGTGTTCGATGAGGAATCGCCGCCAGATCTCAAGGTGGAAAGGATTGCTGTCGATCAGTACGCCGTCCATGTCGAAGATGACGGCATGGGGTGGGGATGACGTTCGAATGTGATCTCGGGGTTCCGTCAAGACCGATGTTCCTCCTGGTTGGTGGCGCTGTTTCCTCCCCAATCGGCGTCAGGGCTTAGTAGATGATTCTTTATTACCAACGGATGCGACTCATCAAATAATCATCGCATTAGGAAACGACGAGTGCTATAGATAGGCGGTGTAGTTGGGTTCTGCTGACAACCAAAAAACCGGGGAGGTTAGTTCAAATGAAAAAGTGGATGCTGTTGGCCGTTGTTGCAACCCTATTTGTCTCCCAGGTGGTAATGGCCGGCACGATGGTGCTGACCTTCGATCAACTCGGCAACGAGGAACCCGTCGAAAACTACTATGCCGGCGGGCTTGGAGGGTTCGGTACCGGTCCCGGTCCGAACTATGGCATAACGTTCGAAAGCAACGCGCTGGCAGTCACGTCCCTGGCTCAAGGGGGTAGCGGCAACTTCGACGGAGAGCCCTCTTGTTGCAACATAGTGTTCTTCCTGAGCGGCCAGGGCGACGTCATGAACGTGGCCGGTGGATTCACAACGGGGTTCTCCTTTTTCTACTCGGCCCCAGTTTTCCCGGGTAGCGTTACGGTTTGGAGCGGACCGGACGCGACAGGCACGGAGCTGGCCGACATCAGTTTGCCGCTGACTCCAGATGGCAAGACTTATGGTCCTCCATGCAGCGGATCCTATGACTACTGTCCCTGGGTTCCCATCGGGGTCTCCTTCTCGGGAACCGCTGAGTCGGTGAACTTCAGTGGTACCGCCAATTATATCGGATTCGACGATATCACCCTGGGGTCTTCCACTCCTGGAACTCCGGAACCGGCCACTCTGCTGCTCTTCGGCTCCGGTATGCTCGGGGTGGTCCGCCAGATCCGCAGGCGGCGGAACCGGAAGGCTTAAAGGGGATCGCGTGCGCTTTCATTGGCGCCGCGACGGTCTTTCTCAAGTCGATAACAACGGGAGGCCTCAAGTCCGGGTGACTTGGGGCCTTTTCGTTTTCTAGGAACGGTGAGGTCTACGGCTTCGGTAGCGGCCGCAGGCACTGCAGCAGTTTCTCGGGCTTGTAGGTGTTGATCACATCCCTTCTTTCCGTCCAGCCCCGCCGCGCCGTGATTACGCCGTAGCGCATAAGGTCGAAATGCTTGGGCTGGTGGGCGTCGGTGGAGATCACCACCTTCATGCCCTTGTCGTGGACCAGCCGGGCGTGGCGGTCGCTGAGATCGAGCCGCTCCGGACTGGCATTGATCTCCAGAATCACGCCGTGTTTCTGCGCGGACTCGAACACCTTCTCCACGTCAAAGTTGAACGGATCACGGCTCAGAATCCGGCGTCCGGTGGGGTGGCCGAGAATCCGCACGTAAGGGTTCTCAAGGGCTTTCAAAAGGCGGGCCGTCATCTCCTCGCCGGGCTGGGTCATTTTAGAATGCACGCTGGCCAGCACGATGTCGAACTGGGCCAGCAGCTCATCCGGATAGTCGAGGGTGCCGTCGCCGAGAATGTCTACCTCGGTCCCGGCCCAGATTTCAATGCCGCTCACTTTTTTGCGGGCGGCGTGAATTCGCTTGATGTGCTCCCGCGCCCGTTTTTCGTCGAGACCCTTGGCGATGGTGACGGCCTTGGAATGATCGGTGATGAGGATGTAGCGGTAGCCGAGTTTCTTGGCCGCCGCCGCCATCTCCTCGACGCTGGTCTTGCCGTCGGAGGCGGTGGTGTGCATCTGTAGGTCGCCGCGGATGTCCTTGAGCTCGACCAGGTCGGGCAGGCGGCCCTCTTCGGCGGCCTCGATCTCGCCCATGGCCTCGCGCAGTTCGGCGGGGATCCAGGGCAGGCCCAGCTCCCGGTAGATTTCTTCCTCAGTGCGGCCGGCGATCGATCGCTCGTCGCGATAGAGGCCGTACTCGCTCAGCTTCAGCCCCCGGCGCTTGGCGCGGTCGCGCAGGATCACGTTGTGTTCCTTAGAGCCGGTGAAGTACTGGAGCGCAGCCCCATACGACTCGGGCGGCAGAATCCGGACGTCCACCTGCATGCCGCTCGTCAGCTTGAAGCTCACCTTGTCGCCGCCCTTGGCCAGAACCTCAGCCACCTCGGGGAATTTCACGAGGTGATCGCCGATCTTCTCGAGGCCGGAGCCGGTGACGAGCAGGTCGAGGTCGCCCACGGTCTCGCGTCCCCGGCGGAGCGAGCCGGCGGGCGTGACCTCCTCTACGCCTTTGAATTCACGGATGTGGTGGCCGAGCCGCTCGGCGGTTTCGTAAGCCACGTCGAGGCGGAAACGGCCCGTGGCCTGCTTCAGCCCGCCCAGCGCCTTGAGGATGTTCTCCTCCGACTTGGCGCTCATGCCGGGCAGGTCGCGCAGCTTCTGAGCCCGCGCCGCCGCCTCCAGCTCCTCCAGATTCCGGATGCCCAACGCCTGGTAGAACAGGCGAACCTTCTGCGGCCCCACGGTCTGAATGTGCAGCAGATCGAGCAGCGAGCGCGGGATCTTCTGGAACTTCTCCTCCAAGTACTGTAGTTTGCCGGTGCGGAGGAGTTCGTCGATCTTGACGGCTAAGTCCGCGCCCACCCCCGGGATGTCGGTCAGCTTGCGGTTGGGGTCGCGGGCTACCTCCTCCAGGCGTTGCGGATACCCCTCAATGGAGCGTTTGGCGCGCTCGTAGGCCACGGCCTTGAACGCCCACTTGGGGTCGTCCTGCAGAATGCGTAGAACGCTGGCGATTTCCTCGAAAACGGCGGCGATTTCGTAGTTTTCCATGGGCTTTGCTGACAGCTCCCCCGCTTCCATCCATCCACGCCCGCAGCCCTCCGTCACGAGGAAGGCGGACCGGGCCGGCGTCCGCCGTGCTGTTCGATCACTGGACCCCTGCCGGTTGTAACGGCAGCACCGGTAAGGCGGCGGTGTTGACCGCGGACGGATCATCGCGCAACTTGAGGTAGAGCACCGTCCCGTCCGGATGCGGGACATTCAGCGCCGAGCTTACAAACCCCGCCGGCACCGTCGCGCTGTGCACAAACTCTGGGTCGGAGGCCACGGCGTCGATCAGGAACAGATTCGCTCCGGTCAAGGTGCAGTCCTGGTCGTTGCCGCGCGGGCAGTGCACTTCCTTAAGCTCCGGGAGCCGCACCAGGCTCACCAGCGGCTGCCAGTCCCCCGCGGCGCCGTCCGGATCCACCGGCCGGAAGCGGAGGGCTCCAAACGTCGAGGGTCCGAAGCTCTTGAGGGGATCGAGGACCGCCAGCACCGTGGCGCTGTCCTGCAAGGTCAGGCTGCCGTCGGCCACGCTCAACAGCGCGTCCGACGATTGATCTTCCGTCGCCACTTCGATCTTCTCCGCGCGCGGAAAGGTCGCCGGGATTTGGGTTTTCAGCACAAAGGAGAGCCGGCCGTCCAGCGGCAGCTCGTTTCCGTCACCCAGGTGGATTACGGAAGCGCTCGACTCGCCGGGTTCCACCAGTTTGCTGATCAACGTGACCTGGGGGCGCGGGGGTTCCACGGCGGCCGTCACCGGCAGCACGCGCCCGTCCTTGAGAAGAGCGTGCGCCAGCGGCTTCTCTCCCGGCGCCAGCTTGGGCAAGGCCGCCTTGTCCGGGACGGCCAGGCGGAGCTGATCCGTCTCGCCACTTCGGGTCAAACCGACCGGAGTGAACTGAATCTTGTTCAGCTCGAGAGCCTCCACCTCGTCGAGCCGCATTCCCTGCAGGACGCCTTCGCGGTCGCCGGCGTGGATCTTGAACTCATCGAGGCGCGCCGCCTCGGCGTAGGTACGCAACTGGAGCTGATCCGGCTCAGCGAGACCCGCCTGTTTCACCACGATGGTGACGGAACTGGCGGCCACCTCCTGCAGCGGGACCCGGATCTCAAGCTCATCGGGTTTCACCGCCTTCCAGTTGGCTTGGAGCACTTTTCCGTCCTGTGCCTTGACGGTGACGTGGTCGACGCAGCAGGCGGCGTCCGAGCGTAAGTGGATGACGTCCTGGCGTCCCAGGATGAGCGCGCTCTGCTCCGACTCGGGGAGCGTCCAATCGGCGCTGTGCGAGCTGCGCAGCTTGAAGCTGGGGCCGGCGAACGGCTGGAATCCCCACGATCCGCGCAGGGTCCCCTCGGCCCTGGGAGTCAGATCGCCGGGCCGCAAGCCGTTGGTGTCTATCACAAAGCCACCGCGCGCCGCGTCCGCCACCGCGGGCAGATCGAGGGGCTGGCCGGACTTGGTGATCAAGTGAAGGTAAAAACCGTGCCCGAAGTCGGTCGAGAAAGCCAGCGGGGCGCCTTCCACCGGCAACACTAAGGGCGACTTTTCCAGGCAGAAAACCTGGCTCGGGTCCACGGGCCGGAGGGGGGGTAAGGGTGCCGTCTCCACCGTCGGCAGGTTGGCCACCAGAACCGATTTGGGCTTGTGAAATGACGGCGGATTGCTGAGCTTGAGATCGAGGCCGTCCCCGCGCGGTAATCCCATGGCGGGGATGTACTGATATTGCGCCGTATGAAGATTGTCCATCAGGCGCGCCAGGTCGAAGAAGACGCCTAGGTAGGAATAGTAATACCCGCCTCCGGCCATGGGCGTGGTGGAGACCGCCCCGATGAGATCGGCCGACGGTCCCGAGGTGATGGCCGCCACCATCGATTCACTGTGCCCGTCGTTGAGCACCAGATCGCCGCTCTCCTGGGTCAGGCAGGGAATCTGCTGGGGCGCGGGCCGTTCAAAGCATTGCTGATTGAGCTTGAGGTTCAAGCTACGCGCCAGCAGCACCGAGCGCTCGTGGAGGGCGGCATCGCCTTCGGAACCTTCTTTGACCGCGTCGAGATACTCGTCTACCCGCGAGCGGTCCAGGCTGGCCTGGTTCAGATCCTGGGCCGCACGGACAAAAGCTCCGGGCTTGCCTTGCACGGCGTTGCGGAGGGTGCCGAAGTCGCCCCCCGTCGTCGGGGCCAGGAACAGAAGAGCTTGCTCCGCGCCCAGGGGAACGGTGACGAAAATGCCCTCCTCGCGAACCTGCTCGGTCCAGGTTTCGGCTTTGATGAACCAGCTGTCGGGCGGAGGGTTGGTGGGGCCCCGCAAGAACGCCGCGATGAGCAGATAGCGGACCGATTGGGCTTGCGGAAACTCAGGGTGCAGCCAGAGCCGGTCGCCGGGCTGCAAACTCGGGACCCGGGAGATCGGCAGCTCCTTGCCGCCTCGGACCACCCGCACCCCGATGCGCGGGCCGGACAGGTCAAAGGCGGCGCGGCCGGGGGGTGCGAAGCCCGCCAGGACCACCACCGCGAGCAGCCATCGACATCGACGCCACAGGCTCATACCAGCATTTTAGCAGTTTGACGAGCCACTCTCCGATGCGGTGGCCGGCGGGACGCGCTCAAAGCGGGCCGCCGCTGCTTTTCTTCTCACTGACCGGATGCTACAATCTCCGGGAGATGTTCCTAAGCCGCTTCGGACTTCAGACTAAGATCATTATCATCTTTGCGGTCGCGGTGGTTTCGGTAGTGGGCGTGTCGACCTACCTCGCCAGCCTGCTCACCCGCCAAGTGGTCGAAGAAGCGATCTATCGCCGGGCTCTTTCCCAGGCGCTGGCCGCCGCCCATGAGCTGGTCATCGGCGGACAGCTCGACAGCCCCGAGAACCTGCTGGCCCGCCTGCGCCAGGTGCAGCGCGACTCCAAGGGCGTCGATCAGTGTGACATCTACCTGCACAGCCCGGCGCACCGGCTGGTGGCCACGACCGATTCTGCCGGCCAGCACCTCGAGCTCGACGCGATTCCCGACATCGAAAGCTACAACGAGTTTGAGCGGCCCGGCGAGGACCAGATCACGGTGGAGACTCCGGACGGCCGTAACTGGATCATGTCCACCCCGATTCACGATGAGCACGGGGTGATCGGCTGCCTCACCCTCCGGGTCTCGAAACGGAGCTCGAACGTCATCATCCGTGGCCTGGTCTGGCGCAACGGGGTGCTGATGCTGGCCAGCCTGCTGGCGGTCGTGCTGGTGATCCACGTGTTCTTCTTCTATAACGTGCGGCGGCCGGTGAGGGAGATGGTGCGGGTGATGGAGGCTGCCGAGGGCGGAGCGCTGGAAGTGCGGGCGCCTCAGCCGGACGACCATCGCCGCGGCCAGGACGAGATCGCCCAGTTCGCGGTCCACCTCAATCAGATGCTGGAACGGCTCGGCAACTTCAACACCGAGCTCGCCCGCAAGGTGACCGAGGCCACCGCCGAGCTCGCCCGACGCAATGAAGAGCTGATCCGCATCAACGAGGAGCTTTTCGACACCCAGAAGAACCTGGCGCGGTCCCAGCGCCTGGCGGTGGCGGGCCAGCTGGCCGCCAGCCTGGCCCACGAGATCGGCACCCCGCTTAACTCCATCTCGGGGCACGTGCAGTTGATGGCGCGCCGCAAGACGGGAGATGAAGCCACGGACCGCCGCCTCCAGATCATCGACAGCCAGATCGAGAACATCGTGCGCACGGTCAAGCAGCTCCTTTCCTGGACGCGCAAGTTCGATCTGCGGCTCGAAGCCATCGACCTGCGCCGCGTCCTCGAAGAAGTCGTGCTGCTCTCCTCTCCCGCCCTGGATTCGCGGAAGATCCGGGTGCGCACCGCCTTGGCCCGCGACCTTCCCCTGATCTATGGCGACGCCGGGTACCTGCAGCAGGTCTTTCTGAATCTGACCAACAACAGCATGGACGCCATGCCCCGGGGCGGAGAACTGAAAATCCGCTTGGGCGCCCTTGAGACGGCCTCCGAGTCTCCTTCGCTGCAGGTGGAGGTGGAGGATACCGGGGAGGGAATCGCCCCCGAGACCCTGCGCCATATCTTCGACCCCATGTTTACCACCAAGCGCATGGGAACCGGCGCCGGCCTGGGTCTTGCCATCTGCAAGCAGATCATTCAGCAGCACGGCGGGACGATCGAGGTGAGAAGCCGCCTGCACGAGGGGACCTGCTTTACTATTACACTGCCGCTGGACAGCCGCGCGCGGAACGAAGCTTCGGTGCCACAGTTGGCGCACTCCGAGTCCTGAAGGGAAAGATCTCCGACGGCGAGGTCGGAGGCTGCACACGTCCCGGGGGGCATGCGTGGAAATGAATATGCCTGATGCGAACGCGAACATCCTAGTGGTGGACGACGACCAGTCGACGCGCGACCTGCTGCGCGAGGTCTTGACCGAAGCCGGTTACCGGGTGGTGACCTCGGCCAGCGGCGAGGAAGCCCTCGAGGTGGGCGCCAAGGAATCCTTCGAGGTCATCATCAGCGACATGAAGCTGGGCCCGAACCTCGACGGCCTGGACGTCCTGCGCGCTTACAAAGCCATCCAGCCCGAGTCCGAGGTGATCCTGATTACCGCCTTCGGCACCATGGAGACCGCCATCGAAGCAGTGAAGGCGGGCGCCTTCGACTACCTCTCCAAGCCCTTCAAGCTGGAGGAGGTGGTCCTGCTGGTGGAGCGTGCGCTCCAGAACCGAAGCCTGGTGGCGGAGAACCGCAACTTGAAACGCCAGCTGGGCAGCCAGGCCCAGATCACGTCGCTGGTGGGCCGCAGTCCCGCCATGCTCGAAATCTACAAGAAGATCGCCATGGTGGCGGACTCGCGATCCACCGTGCTGATCACGGGCGAGAGCGGGACGGGCAAGGAGCTGGTGGCCCGGGCTCTCCATTACAACAGCGGCCGCGCCAAGGAGCCCTTCGTGGCCGTCAACTGCGGGGCGCTCACCGAGTCGCTGCTCGAGTCCGAGCTCTTCGGCCACATGCGGGGATCGTTCACCGGAGCCTTCGAGAACAAGCGCGGGATCCTGGAGGAAGCCACCGGCGGCACCGTCTTTCTGGACGAGGTCTCGGAGATGAGCCGGGGTCTGCAGGTGAAGCTGCTGCGCGCCATTGAGGAGCAGGAGGTGCGCCGGGTGGGCAGCGCCCAGAGCGTCCGCGTCGACGTGCGCTTCATCGCCGCTACCAACCGACCCCTCGACGAGTTGGTGAAGCAGCACAAGTTTCGCGAGGACCTTTACTACCGCCTGCGGGTGGTGGAGATCGAGATCCCACCGTTGCGCGACCGCTCCGAAGACATCCCCTTGCTGGTCGACCATTTCCTGCGGAAGCTGGGGCAGGAGCGAGGCCAGTCCTACGTTTTCTCGCCCGACGTTCTGGGCGCGCTGGTGGCCTACGGCTGGCCGGGCAACGTCCGCGAGCTCGAGAACGCGCTCGAGTCGGCGGCGGCCGTGAACCGCTCCGGGGTCCTGACGCCGGAGGACCTGCCTCCCAAGCTGCGTTTCACCGAACGGCCCGAGCGCGGCGCCGACGACCTCTACGCCGACCTGCCCTCCTTCGACGAGCTCCACAAGCGCTACGTGATTTACGCCCTGCGGCTCTGCGGCTCCAACAAGGCCAAGGCCGCGGACATTCTCGGCATCTCGCGCCGGACGCTCTACAACATGCTGGACAAGTACAAGCTCCCTTATTAAGAAGAGTCGCGGCTGGCGACAACATGACGCTTCAGGTTGGGGCCCCGCCGATCCGAACCATACGCGGTTCCTCGTTGTATTCAATGGAAGAAGAGCGCGGTCTGGGTGGCCGCTTCCCTTGTTTCGCCGCTCGGCGCTGTGCTAAGGTCGCGGGCGTCGCAAATTCTGTGGGGAGGCGATCATGCGGACCTTCGAGTTGGGGCGCTACGCGCACCGGTGGCGGGGGGCCTGTGCGGCGTTCTGGCTCTGCGCGCTTGCCGGAGCCGCCCCGGCCCAGACGCTTAACACGCTGGTCAATTTGGACCGCACCACCGGCACTGAGTCCGGCCTTTCGACCTTGGTCCAGGGGGCTGACGGTAATCTCTATGGGACAACGGCCGCCGACGGCGGACACGGGGCCGGCACGATCTTCAAGGTAAGTCCGAGCGGAACCCTGACCACCCTTTACCGTTTTTGCGCTCAAACCAACTGCCCGGATGGCGCTCTCACTCAGGTCGGGCTGGTGTTAGGCGCCGACCGGAATTTCTATGGGGTCACGACTTACGGTGGGAACACCACCGCCTGCAGCCTCGGTTGCGGCACGGTTTTCAAGATCACGCCGGCTGGCGTGCTGACCACGCTGCACACCTTTGAAGGCGCCGACGGTGAGGCGCCCTATGGTTCGCTGGTTCAAGGGATCGACGGGGACTTTTACGGGACAACGGAGTACGGTGGTAGCGGCGCTTGCGACGAGGGCTGCGGCACGGTCTTCAAAATAACCCCGGCAGGCGCGCTGACCACGCTGCACCGCTTCGACGGCTCCACGGACGGGTACCTTCCCTTTGGCGCGCTGATCCAAGGCCCCGACGCCAAAATTTACGGAGTAACCGTTCAGGGCGGAGCCGGCACATCCTGCTTCACCGCCTGCGGCACCGTTTTCGTCATGACCCCTGCGGGCACGGTAACCACCCTGCACAGTTTCGACTTTGGGGACGGCGGTCTGCCCGAGGCAGGGCTGCTGCTGGGCAGCGACGGGAATTTCTACGGGACGACCGCCCTGGGCGGGGCGAGTACGGCGTGCTCTCTCGGGTGCGGCACCGTCTTCAAGATCACCCCTAGCGGTAATCTGACCACCTTGCACAGCTTCGACTTGAGCGATGGCGCCCGCCCCATGGCTTCGCTCATTCAAGGTACCGATGGGAACCTTTACGGCGCCACCTTCGCGGGCGGGTCGAGCGCGGCCTGCCCGGGCAACCAGGGTGTCGGGGGCTGCGGCACTCTCTTTAGGATGACTCCAGCGGGTGCCCTGACCACACTCCACGAGTTCGACTTCACTGACGGCTGGGGCGCCGACGGACTGTTTCAGTCCACCAACGGCGCTTTTTACGGAATGACCTTCCTCGGCGGGACCGTTGATGGCGGGACCATCTATCGTTTGTCTCTGGGGCTCGGTCCGTTCGTGCGCACGGTGTCCACGTCGGGCAAAGCCGGTCAAAGCGTCCTGGTCCTGAGCAGTCACTTGGCAGGCACGACCAGCGTCACTTTCAACGGCACGCCGGCGGCGTTCACCGTGATCTCGCCGACTTCCATCAGCACCACCGTGCCCGCCGGCGCTACCACGGGCCCCGTCCAGGTGATCACGCCGGGTGGGACGCTTACAAGCAACCTTCCTTTCCGGGTGAGGTAGGGCGGAACGTCTGTGGGCCAGCGCGCCGGGCGCGGCGTCAAGGGTCTACGACGCCGAGGGGTCTTCCTGGCAGGTTGAGGTTTGCGATGTTGTGGTGTTGCGCTACCTGCTCCGTGAGCGGCAACCTGGTGAATTTGTCGGCAGTCATGGCCTTCCTGGCAATTCCCAGCGAGGTCATTTGGTCGTATCTTGCCGGAGGAGTGGTTCTCGCCATCGGGCTGGCCGCGATCTTTCTTCGGGGCGATTGGCAAAAGGCGCGAGGATTCGACAAGCTGATTCTGTTCGGGCCGCTTTTCTACGCGGCTCCGGTCGCAGCCTTCGGCACCGAACATTTCACGCTGACGAAGGCTATCGCATCGATCATGCCGGCCTGGATTCCCTGGCATCCGTTCTGGGTATACTTCGTGGGCGCTTGCTTTATCGCAGCCGCGCTGAGCCTGGTGACGGGGATTCAGGCGCGTCTCGCGGCCAGTTTACTCGCCTTGACGTTCTTTCTTTTCGTCGTGCTGATGCACGCCCCGGGTTGGGCCCACCATCTGCGAAACCGGTTTGCGCTGACGTTCGTGTTGCGGGAAATATCCTTCAGTGGCGGCGCTCTGGCGCTGGCCGCCAGCCTCACCGGACCGTCGCCCGAGCGTGGCGCGCACATCCTTCGGACAATGGCGCGCTACTTCGTGACCATTCCGGTGCTGTTCTTCAGCTTCGAGCAGTTCATGCACGGCCGAAACGTTCCCGGCGTTCCGCTGGAACCTCTGACTCCGGAGTACGTCTTCGGACACGCCATTTGGACGTACCTGGCCGCCGTAGTCTATGGAGTCGCGGGAGCCCTGTTACTGGTTGGCAAGAAAACCCGCGCCGCCGCCACCTGGCTGGGTTTGACGGTGCTTGTCGTGGAGTTGGCCGTCTATTTGCCGATCGGAGTCGTGGAACGCGCCAGCCTCGACAATGGCCTCAATTACGTGGCGGACACCCTGATGTTTGGCGGCGCCGTCCTGCTGCTGGCGGGCGCCATGCCGCGCGAAGCGTAACGGCGCCGATCATCGGCCGATCAAGGTCGCCGCGGTAGCAGAGGGCCCGTTCTTGGCCCTGCGACTTTCGATTTCGGCGTTCCCGACCGGACGACATCGGAAGGCGCGGTGGTTCGACGGGCACGTTGTTTGTCACGCAAAGGAAGCCGCAGGGCTAAGAGCGAGCCCTGCGGTTACATTCACCTCGGCCGGGACCTGAGTAAATGGATGGCTTGGGTAAAATCTCGCTAGCCCATTACGAGGCTACTTATGTAGTCTTCGGCCATCGCTTGACTTGCCCGCTTAGCCGATCCGCAGAAAGTTCAGCGCCGACTCCAGCGCCAGCTTGGGACTGTTGGTGAAGGCGCTGACCTCGTAAGGACAGCCGATCTTGCAGCCGTTGCAGAAGTCCCAGAGCGTCGCCTCCTGGGCGATGATCTTCTTCACCTCGGGGTGGGAGAAGATCTCGCGCACCGGCGCCTGCGACTGGAAGAGGGTCTTGAAGGCGCAGGGCAGGTGGATGGCCCCGTCGGGCTTCATCGAGATCAGCTTGGAAGGATGGCGGCAGGGGAACTGCGGTCCGAAGCCGCCCTTGCGGTAGAAATCGTAGTAGTGGGTATAAAAGCGGACGTTCTTAGGATAGCGCGCGCGCAGATCGCGCAGCCCCTTCTCCACGATGTCAATCTGCTCGCCGTGGAGCTCGGCGTCGGGCAGCAGTTCGCCGCCCCGCATGACGTTGTGCACCGCCTCGGGATGCAGCACCAGATCGCGCTCGTGGCAGAACTGGGCGATCCCTGGCAGGTCGGGGAGGTTCTCCAGGTTGACGGCGGCGTTGATCTGGGTGGTGAAGGGCTTGCGCTTGGTGAGCACGTACTCCAGATTCTTGAGGATCACCGGCAGGCCGTCGATGCCGCGCCGCTTGGCAAAACGCTTTTCGTCGAGCGAGTCGATGGAGACCTCGAGCATGTCGAGCTTGGCCACTCCGTCGGCGTATTTCTTGATCAGCAGGCCGTTGGTGGGCATCGAGGTCCAGAAGCCCTTGGAGGCGGCGTAGGCGATGTAGTCGGAGGTGTTGGGATTCAGCAGCGGCTCGCCGCCCGAGAAGCTGAAGGCAAACAACCCCAGCTCGGCGAACTCGTCCATGCGCTTGAAGATCCGCTCGCGCTGGGCGCGAGTGGTGAGATCGTTGAATTTGCCCTCGACGCCGAAGATGCAATACTCGCAGAACATATTGCACATCAGCGTGGTTTCAAACATCACCATGTAAGGGAGCTTGAAACCTGAGGCCAGGTGCTTGACGGCGGACTTGACAATATAGGGATATTTCATCAGTGGTTGATTCGTCTTCTATTCGATGGCAACGGACGCCTCAAGGTTCGCTCACCAGCCGTGAAATTCTGAGCCTATCCAGCACCCGGAGATCGCGGCTAAGCGGCCGCCTCCCTCCCATTCCCCGTAATCCATAGTGCGCCTGAGAGATAGATCTTGCTGCGCAGCTTGGGTTATGGCCTCAGGGTTTCGGCAGCCAATCGGGTTCTGGCCGACTTCGCTGCGCCACAGATCGCCGGATGGTGGCCGCGCGTCCGCTCACGTCCGAACGCCTTTCAACTCGGCAGACGATTCCTCATCGAGATAGACCGTGACGTCCGGATGCGTCCGCAGAATGGTGGCCGGGCAGGCGGTCGAGATCGGCTCTTCCAGCGTGCGCCGGACAATCGTTGCCTTGCGGCTGCCAGGCACCGAAGCGATCAACTTGGGAACGCGCAGCAGCGCCGGAATGGTCAGGGTCAGCGCGGTCTTCGGCACCTCGTCGAGGCTGCCGAACCATCCTTCGGCCACTTGCTGCTGGCGGCAGACGGCATCGAGCGTGACCACCTTCATGTCCAGCGGATCCTGGAAGTCGGCCTCGGCCGGATCGTTGAAGGCGAGGTGCCCGTTCTCGCCGATTCCCAGCAGGCACAGCTGCGGCTCGCTGGAGCGCAGCTTCTGCGCGTATTCCCGGCAGACGCGGGCCGGGTCGGCGCTGCCGTCGATCTCCCAGAAGGCGCGCAGGGCGACGCGCCGGGTGAGATGATCGCGCAGATACCGCCGGAACGAGGCGGGATGATCGGCGGCGAGGCCGGCGTATTCGTCCATGTGATAGCCCGTGACCTGATCCCAAGGCAGCCCGTCGATGGACGTGAGGGCGCGCAGGGTGGCGAGCTGCGAGGCGCCGGTGGCGAAGACCACCGCCACCTGGCGCGCCCGCTCGGCCAGATCCTGCAGGCTCTGCGCGGCCGCATGGGCAGCGGCCTCGCCGGCGGCCCGGCGGCTGGCGTGGACCTCGATCTTCAGGCTTCCGGCTTGGAGCGATCGCAACGGAGTGGCGGGAGTCGACATAGGCCAGAACTACGCGAGGGGCTCAGATCTGTCAAGACAGAAGAGCCCGGAGCAGCAGAAGCGATTCCGGATCGCCGCAGCCCAGGTGCGGACCGAGCGGCGAGCCCAGGAAGACGAAGGTTCCACCACCGAGCGGGCGGCGGCAGGCGACCGTGAGGCCGCCCAGCCGCGCGATGACGGCGTCTGCGCCCGAGATGGGGACGACCCGGCTGAAGTCGCGGACCATCGCTGTTCGCGGCCAGTGGTAGCGGACGTAGGCGGGTGGCCTTGGGCCCGAGGACCAGAGCCCGACCGGAGCCCCGAGGGCCAGGCCGAAGGCGCGGCGCGCAAGTTCCGTATCGGAGGCTACTACTGTAGGCTCTGAATATGCAGCGCCGGACTCCAGCAGCACCGTGCTGCCCCGGCGGCAGGCGCGGCCCAGGGCCGGCGCCAGACCGGGCGCGCTGAGCGCGGCGGCGGGAACCACCAGGAAGCGGGCGGGCCGGATCGCCTCTACCGTCGCCTCCTCGAAGGGAATCGAAGCCGCCTGCAGGCCGCGCCGGAAGCCGGCCAGGGACTCCGGCAGGGCGCAATGCTCTCCCGCATCCACCAAAAGGCAGCCGGAGCGCTCCGGCCCCTTGGACCGCTGCGAGGCCTCGGCCGGCCCATCCGCCCCGCCGCTCCGGGCGTATTGGCGGAGGGCCAGGGGAGCGGCCGCGCTCACCTCGAGAAACCGGCGACGGGAGAGGACGCTCACCGAGCCCTCACAGCCTTCCCGCCACCAGGCGGTCGATGGCCACCGCGGTGTCGTAGAACTGCTGATCCTTGGCGTAGTGGTAGCGGTCCTCCATCTCCGCCACCAGCCAGCCGTCGTACCCCACCTTCTGCATGGCCGCGTGGATGGCGGGCCAATTGTTGTCGCCCAGGAACAGGTTGGTGTAGACGCTTTGTTCGCCGCAGCGCCCGCGATGCTTCTTGACGTCCTTCAGGTGGATGCGGGTGATATTGGGCCCGTGAATCTCGATCCACTGCTCGGCGAATCCGGTCTCGTGGATATTGCCCACGTCGAGGTGGATGCCGACGTAGGGCCGGTTGACGTCCTGCAGGAAGGTCTGGAATTCGCGCGGGCTCATGAGGAAGCGCTGCTCGGCGTTGCAATTCTCGCAGCCGATCTTCACCTTGGCCTTGGCGGCCGTCTCGCCCAGGCCCTGCATCGCCTCCACACAGCGCTGATAGACCTCGTTGTAGGGAACCTCTTCAGTCACCAGGCCGGCGACCACCAGGATGGCGTCGGTCTTGAGGATCTGGGCCGTCTCCAGTTGACGCTCCACGATGCGGACGGCTTGGGCGCGTACCTTGGGATCGCGCGCCGAGAGCGGAGTCTCCCAGTGCAGGCCGGTGGAGACGTTCGACACCACCAGTCCCGCCGCCTCCACCTTGCGCAGCAGGTCCTGTACCTCGGCGTCGGTGGTCTTCATCTGGAACCAGGGCACGTCGCCCAGCCAGAGCTCCACCCCGTCGTAGCCGGATTTCTTGATGAGCTCCAGACCCTGTTCGAAGCTCCAGCCCTGCGGGATCATGTTGTCGCCGATCGATTTCTTCATGGGATTACCCCGCTCGCCGCCTCAGTCTGCTCACCAGGAGGGTGAGGCCGCATCTTAGCGCAGTTTCAGCCCCGCCGGAAAGCCTCGGTTGGAGGCTGCGCGGCCCGTTCGCCGCCCGTCGGGCGACCATAGTTTTTTCCGACCCCAAAACGCCTCGCTGATTCTAAACGACTTACTTGATTCGTCTTCGGAGAAGTTTGGGTTTGTTTGGGTTTGTTTTGGGTCTGTTTTTCGACACTTGTGTTGATTCTAAAAGACTTATTGGGTTTGTTTTTCACTTGAGTGGGGGTAAGGGATTCCTTACCGAAGGACCGGGCCATCGCCCGGGCAGTGATTTCGCCGGCGGCGTCCGTCCTCGCGGTCAGTCCCTCGGATCGCAATTCCGCGCCCAAGGCCGCATCGGGAAAGCTGCCAAGGACCGCGTGGCGGGCCCTGCTGCGGGCGGTGCAGGGTGCGGTGGACTTCCGGGCGTTTGGGCGGCGCGCTTCGAGCGACGCCGGGGTGAGCGAAACGCGGACCAATGGCATACAGGGCCTTCCGATTTGCCGCCAAAATAGCACGCCGGCTCGTTGTTGTCAATAGAGATATCTAGCGATGAGATATGGGTACCGCTGGAGCGCAGGCTTGGTCGCCGGCCGGCCTGGAGGCGAGGGACAGACATGGACATTAAGTCGTGGGGGCTGTGATGCTGGCGTCACCGCATCGCTGCACGATGCGCCACCCCTGGCCGCGTCGGGCGGCGGATCGGTCGCGCAGACAAGTCGGGCCGGTCGATCAAACGTGTGCAGGGCGCTGAGCGACCGCCCGCGAATGATCACCAGGTCGAAGGGCAAGACCCATCTTTGCTATACCACAACTGTACAGTTAAAAAGATGGTGAAACGAGTTACCAGAGACGCGGCTCTTGCGTCTGCAGGTTCAACGGTAGGGTTTTCACTCGAGCCCCCTCGCCGGCTTACTAGTCTTTATTAGCTCCCCAAAGGCCTCGACCGTCTTACGCTCGCAGTCGCGTTGAAAGATCAGGTGCCTTGAGGATCTAACACAACACACCTGACGTATGGACGGCGGTATGTCGTATCCGACGTGCACGGAGAAATGAACCCCAAGTGTAAGTAACCCGAAAGCTGTGCCGGGTATGTTCAACATTCGCGATGGCGTGTAGAAGCTTCCGACCGAGGCTTGATCCGTGCAAGCTGTCAGCAGGATTGCGATCTCGGCCGGAAGGTCGATGTCTCCGTGCAGGTATTGCCGGATGGGGTCCTGGAGCGAGCCGAGATCTAACACCGCGGTCTTCTCTCCGAAATGTAGAGTCCACTGGTGGACGGCCGCGCGCCAAACGACGCTCAGTGCAAAGTAGCCGAACTTTTCCGTGTCGACGCCCACGTCGGTTCCTGAAAACAATTGGAAGTTCCCGAACGGGTAGTAGGGTGCGGCCACAGCGAGGCGGTCACCCAATGGAAATCGTTGCCCATTCCACACCCACCTGAGGACCTCCTTCTCTCCGCCATTGTTGAAGCGATCTTCACATCCAGCGCAGAGGAGGTAGTCCTTAACCTGCTTCGAGGTCGTGGCCGTCACTCTGCTGCCCACGGCGACCGGATTGGGATTTCTCTCGGACGGAACCCGAAGGTACTTGTACATAGCTCGTGGGATGAGATGGCTGTCGTGAAGGTCTCGAGCTTGGAGACAGAGTTTGCAGAGGCCCCGCGGCATGCGATTCCAGGGCTGTGAGACCGCCCTCAAGGAGATTCTACCAAAAATGGCTGCGTCGCCTGCGATAGGCGGCGCCCGTGAAGGTCGCGGACCTTCCGAAAAAGTCGCCGACTGGGAGTTTACCGGCAGCAAGGGTAGCGCAGACGCCGCTTTTGCGTCTGCGGCTTCAACAGCTGGTAGCGCGGATCCGCCGCCTTCGCCCTTCGACAGGCTCAGGGCCGTGAGCAAAGTCGAACGGCGGTCCGCGTCTTTTCGTTATCCATCATCCCCGCCGTTTCGAAGCTCCCTTTCTCTAATCGATCTTTCTTCATCACCTCGCGCCTCCCTCCAGGGCGTACAAAGGAAAAGCCGCGGACCCAACTGCGGGGTCCGCGCAACCTCGCTTCACCGTGCGCAGCGCGCGAGAAATAAGAGGGCGCATTCGCCCCGGCATTAAGGGGTGCCTTGCGTTACCGCACTCCCGCTGAGGATGTAATTGGTGGTGTTATCCGATCCACGTGGTCCCGGGTTGGTAAGCAGGAGCTGCATTCCTCTGGCCACCCCCCCTGCCCCAAGGGAGTTTATCGCACAGGCAAAAAGGGAGGGCGTGGTTACGCCCGAGATCACCAACGACATGCTGCAAGTGCCGTCCGGGTTCACCGCATAGGTCCCGGCCATAGTGAGCTTAGAAAGCGCGCCTTGGTCCATTTGAGTTGCCGAACCCTTGACATTTCCTTTGCCGTCAAAGCTCGATATTGCTACGTCGCCTTGATCATCGATAGCCGGATCGGCGCTCCACAGGTTGACTTGCGCGGCGAAATTCCCATGCAGATTGGCCACGCTATACGTCGCCGGGGTGGTGGACAGGAGCACAGCGGTGCCGCTGTTGATCTCGTTCTTGAGATCGTCGGTCTGCAAGCGAGCGAGAGCGAGTAGCCACGGTCAGTGCTCTTCTGACCGTGGGCTTTGCTTTTCAACCACGGTATCCTTCAGGAAGGCGCACACAGTCGATCAGGATCGGACAGGGCGCTACCGTTGCTTTGTCTAACGCAAAATTGTTGTGACTGGACCACCGCCCATCCGGAGACCGCCTCACCAGCCCCTTCCGTACCGGGTTGAAGTGCATGTGTATTGCAGCCGTTGGCGAAACTCCTTTTCGTTCCGCATAAACCGATCCCAGAACTGGTGTTGCCAGAACGGCCCATGGCTGCCGCGGCGGGCGTGAAATTTACCCGCCGAAACCTTCTTCACATCGTGCAGTACGTCCGAGATAAGTATCGGATAGCCCGGCCACACCGGCGCATGCCAGTAATCAGGCATCAAAACGTACCCGCAGAGCAGAAACTTCAAGCGCTCCCGCGATGCGGCGAACACACCAATCAGCAGCGAGAATTCAAAGTCAGTGAAATGCCTGATCTTGGGCCGCAGGTTGACGTTGAGGAAGAAAATGCGATCGCTGAAGCGCAGGTGGCGTACGTGCGACGCGCTCGTAGACTAGCACGGCCACCTGCGGTTCAAAAGCCCACGGTCAGAAGGGCACTGACCGTGGCTACCCGGCTCAGGTGTAATAAATCTGATAGGTTGTGGTCGGTACCTGTCTTAGCATGGCACCGTAACCCACCGAGTAGATCGCGCCTGTTCCCGGGGGCCAGGGATCGTAAACCCGGATGGTGGTTCCGTCGGCCGTACCGTCGCCTCGAATGCCGGCAAAGATCCGCATATGGCCCGAGCTGCCGACGTAGCCATGACCCTTGCGGGTGGTGTAGGCTGCCGAGTCCCACAGGGTGTCGACCATAAGCGGCGCGTGAGCCTGCATCACTCCAGCAAGGCCGTCCGGGGTCCAGGTTTGGCCCGGCAGCACCTGCAGTCCGTGAAGCTTGGCGAAGGCGGTGGTGTTCACCGGCGCGTCCAGGTCAGAGTCATTGGGAAGTCCGTTGACGGTGTTCATGCCGGGCGGCACCTGGGTGACCGGTCCGGAACTTCCCAAGAGCATTCCGGTGGAGGCCGCCCAACAGGTTGTCGGGGTCGGCTGGGGAATCAGGGTCACGGGGACCAGAATCACATAGCGGTCGCGGTCGAAGAGGGCGCTCTCGGTGCCCGGCCCGGCGATGCCATCCACCTGCAGCCAGTTTTCGTCCTGAAACCGGCGCAGGGCGGCGTCGGTTCCCGCGCCGAAGATGCCATCTACTTCGAGAGGTGGGGCGAGTTTCAGCTTGGAGTTTAGCGCCTCCTGCAGCTCTCTGACGGCTGTACCCTGGCTGCCCCGTTGAAGCGTGAGACTCATGACTTGCCTCCTTCGGATCGCGTTCCTTTCCGACCAGATCAGCCGGATTGGCTCACGCCGCCATCCCCCCAACCGACATCCCCTATGACGCCGGCCGACCACCATTGGAGCCAGCTCAGTTTATCACCACCACAGCTTGCCGAGGTCTGCAGGAGCGGGTTCAGCCAGCCCAGTCGCGCAAGAACCCGACCCAGGCGATTGCATCCCGGCCACGCTGAGCGTATGTTATCGGTCGGTCAGGTCGGGCCCAAATGGCGCTTCGGAATATCGACGAAGCGGACGGGAGGAATGCATGGAACCGTTTATTGGTGAGATCAGGCTGTTTCCCTATAACTTTGCTCCGGTGGGGTGGGCAGTCTGCGATGGCTCGGTGTTGCAGATCAGCCAGTATGTGGCGCTCTTCTCGCTGATCGGCACCGCCTTTGGCGGCGACGGAACATCCAACTTCGCCTTGCCGGACTTGCGCAGCAAGGTGCCGCTCTCCGGCCAGGGGAGCTACTATGTCGCTTTGCAGGGCGTTTTTCCCCAGCGAAACTGACCGTCGGCGCGGAGGGCGGGCTGCGGCATGGCGCGGGCGCCCAGGGGTGTGAAGCTTCCAGATCCTGCGCCCTGCGGCAGGTTGTCTCGCCCTGATGGGCCCAGCCTCCAGAGCGCACGGCCTCGCTCTGCGCCGGCCGTCCCAATCGCAGAGCCTCGCTCCGGGCCGCCCGTGCGTGGCGATCGTGCTCCATGCCTTGACAAGCCCAGCCGCCCTGACGGATATTCCCACAATGGCTTCGAGTTGCGTGCCGAACCGGAGGGCGGCATACCGATCTGCCTTGTAAGGAGGGTTCGATGAAGAGGACGCTGCGGGGCTGGCTGGTTTTAGCGGCGGTTCTGCTCCCCTGTCATTTCCTGTTCGCGCAGGTGGATACTGGCGCCGTACTGGGGACGGTCAAGGATCCCTCGGGCGCGGTGGTGCCCGGGGCCAAGGTCAGCCTGACCAGCGAAGGCACCGGGCTCACCCTGACGACGGTTGCCAGCCAGAACGGCAGCTACGTTTTCAAGCCGGTGAAGATCGGCTCCTATTCGCTCCAGGCCGAATTCCAGGGCTTTGAAACGGCCGTTCAGAAGAACGTGACCGTGCAGGTCCAGCAGGAGGTGGTGGTCAACTTCACCCTGCAGCCTGGCCGGGTGACCCAGACGGTGGAAGTGACGGGCGCGCCGCCGCAGCTCCAAACCCAGGACGCTTCGGTGGGGCAGGTGGTGGGCACGCGCGCGGTTAACGATCTGCCGCTGAACGGCCGGAACTATACCTTCCTCGCCCAACTGGCGGCGGGCGTCACGCAGGACCAGATCGATACTCGCGGGCTGGGCTCCAGCGGCAGCTTTGCCGCCAATGGCACGCGGCCCGCCCAGAACAACTACCTGCTGGACGGCATCGACAACAACGCCGACCTGGTGGACTTCCTGAACGGCACCTCCTACGTGGTGCGTTCGCCGGTCGATGCCATCCAGGAGTTCAAGATCCAAACCAACGATTACAGCGCGGAGTTTGGGCGCTCGGCGGGAGCGATTCTGAACGCGACCATCAAGTCGGGCACCAATCAATTCCACGGCAGCCTCTGGGAGTTCCTGCGCAACGACAGCCTGGATGCGGCCAACTTCTTCGAGAACTCGCCGGTGCCTACCCAGAAGGGTAAGTACATTCAAAACCAGTTCGGCGCTTCGGCCGGTGGGCCCATCCGCAAGGACAAGACCTTCATTTTCGGAGACTACGAGGGCACGCGCATTCGCCAGGCGACGCCCTGGGTGGCCACCGTGCCGACGAACCTGGAGCGCTCGAGCGGCTATACGGACCTGTCGGAGTTGCTCACCCAGGGTGGCACGCGCACCGACGTGCTGGGCCGGACCACCGCTCTCGGCCAGGTCTTTGACCCTGCCACCACCCGGGCCGTCACTTGCGGCGTCCCCGACACGCTCACCGGCCTGACCGCGCCCAGCGCCGCCAACGGCGATCCCTGCTATCAAGTGCCCGCCGGCACCCAGATCGGCTACGTGCGCGAGCCCTTCGCCAACAACCAGATTCCGGCCGGCCGGCTGGACGCCAACGCCATCAAGCTGCTTAATCTTTTTCCGGCTCCCAACGGCCCTGCGCTCTTCAACAACTTTTCCAGCGACCCGGTCACGCAGAACACGGTCAACCAGTTCGACGTCCGCGCGGATCAGAACTTCAGCGAGAAGGATCAGATGTTCGCCCGCTTCAGCTATTCCGACAATCCGGTGTTCTACCCCGGCCCCTTCCAGGGATTTGCGGACGGCGGATCGTTCTCCGACGGCGATCAGACGGCGGTGGCGATCAACGCCGCCCTGAGCTGGACGCACTCCTTTTCGGCCACCTTAGTGAACGAAGCCCGCCTGGGTTACAACCGCATCGGAACCTCGAGGCTGCAGCCTTTTGCCAACGACCTCAGCGATATCCCGGGCCAGTTCGGCATTCAGGGCGTTCCCCAGGTTCCCCAGAACGGCGGTCTGGGCTCGCTTTTCATCACCGGCCTCAACACCCTGGGAAGCAATCAATTCCTGCCGTCGGTGGAGTACAATTCCACCTTCCAGTTCACCGACAACCTCACCAAGGTTCAGGGAAGGCACTCCCACAAGGCGGGCATTGAGATGCAGCGGGTCCGGTTCTCGATCCTGCAGCCTCCCTCCGGGCGCGGGACCTGGACCTTCAGCGGCGCCTTCACCGAGGTCCCCGAGACCGGCGGCGGCAACACCGGTCTGGCGCAGATGCTGCTGACCCCAATCAACGGCACGGTCCCTGGGGCCTTCGACATGTTGGGCGGCGCCGACGATATCACGGCCTCGAATTACGCCAACACCGACATGAACCGCAACTACTACGGTCTCTATTACCAGGATGACTGGAAGGCGACCGACAAGCTGACCCTGAATCTGGGGCTGCGCTGGGAGTACTTCGGGCAGATTGTGGAGCGTTACGGCGCGCAATCGAACTTTATCCCGGTCGGCCCGGGAGGACCGGCGCAGTTCCTGCTGACCCAGAAGCGCTGCAACACAGCGCTCTCCCCCGATTTTTACGCCGCCGCCAAGGCCGACAACATCGGCGTGGTCTGCTCTGGCGTTCCGGGCCTCGGCCATTCGCCGCTGGACGACTTCTCGCCGCGCGTCGGATTCGCGTATCAGATCACGCCCAAGCTGGTGGCTCGGGGCGGGTTCGGCTTCTTTTACGGTGGGTTCGAGAACTCCACCATCGAGACCTACGTGGACTTTCCCTTCCAGTTCACCCTGGACTATCCCCTTCTGACCCCCGCCGCGCCCATCACGTTCTCCAACGGCGCCATAGGGACGCTCAACACCGGCCTCTCCGCCATCACGCCCTTGACGGCGGAAGCGGCCGAGCCGGCGGGGGTGTCGTTCACCGGCGAAGATTTCCATATGAAGATGCCCTATACGATGGGCTACAACCTCGCCCTCCAATACCAACTGACGCCTAACCAGACGATCCAGGCAGCTTACGTTGGCAACAACGTGCGGCACCTGGGGGTCTACATTCCGCCCAACAGCCCCAGCCAGATCCTGCCGCCGGGCCTGAATGAGTTCGACTACTCGCCTTACCCCGATTTCACCAATGGCGGCACCTATTCGAGCTTCGCGGGCAACAGCATCTACAATTCGCTCCAGCTCAACTACGAGCGCCGCTTCAGCCGGGGACTGAGCGTGCTCGCCAACTTCACCTGGTCGCAATGCCGCACCGACGCCTCGGATGTGCTCAACGAAACGTCCATCTTCTATCGCGCCGCTCTCCTGCCGAACTTCGGCATTCAGGGAGACTATGGGCGGTGTGACTTCGACTTCCCGAAAGTGGTCCACTTAAGCGGAATCTATGAATTGCCTTTTGGCAATGGCAAACGCTACCTGAGCGGCAGCCAGGGGGTCGCGAACGCCCTGCTGGGCGGCTGGAGCATGAACTGGATCGTGACCCTGCAGGACGGCGAGCCCGGCACGGTGGGTTGCGTCATCAGCACCACCTCGGGTTACGGTTGCAACGCCCTGCTGGTACCCGGTCAGAGCATCACCGCCGGACCCCACGACGTCAATCAGTGGATCAACCCCAACGCCTTCCAGAGCCCGCCGGTGGCGACGGCCATCGGCCAGACGGACTACGCTCCCCTGGGTGGCGCTCCCACGCAGTTCTACGCCCCGGGCTTTCATCGTCTGGACTTCTCGCTCTTCAAGAATTTTCCGGTCACGGAGAGAACGCACTTCGAGTTTCGCGCCGAGGTGTTTAACCTGACCAATACGCCCAATTTTGCGCCCCCGGGCTTCAGCGGCAACGGTGTGGTGGCGGCGCCCGGCTCGCTGGACTACACCTCGCCCAGCAGCTTCGGGGTGATCAACTCGACCCGCGACGGGCAGAACGATCAGCGCGAGATCCAGCTGGCGCTGAAGTTTTACTGGTAGACCCCTTTGACGCCACAGAAGGCTCCTGAGCGGGTGACGGCCTGAAAGTAATGAGTTCGCGAGAGACAGGAGTCCGAATGGCAAAGCAGGGCGTCAGGCGCGACCGTGCGGCCGTTTCCCGCCGCAGTCTGTTGGGTTCGTTGGGACTCGCGTCAGCGTACGGTCTGGCGAAGACTTTCGGAATAGCCCCGCCATCTCTCTGGGCGGCTTCGGGCGGCGAAGATGCCGCCGAGCCCTTCCTGGCCGGCCATTAGTTCGCTATCCGGAAAAGACCGACCTGATTCTGCTGACCTCGCGCCCGCCCCAGCTCGAGACCCCGGTTCGCTACTTTGACCGCGCCATCACACCCAACGAAGCCTTCTACGTGCGCTACCACGTCTTTCCCATCCCAACTCAGATCGATCTGTCGACCTGGCGCCTCAAGATCACGGGTCTGGTCGAGCGGCCGCTCGAGCTCTCGATGGACGACCTGAAGAGCAAGTTCCAGCCCGCCAGGATCGTGGCCGTGCAGCAATGCTCGGGCAACAGCCGCGGGCGCATCAACCCGCACGTCTTCGGCGGGCAATGGGGCGACGGCGCCATGGGGAATGCGGAGTGGGTGGGCCCGCGCCTGGCTGACATTCTGAAGGCCGCGGGGGTGAAGTCGGGCGCGGTCGACGTCAGCTTCAACGGGCTCGATCAGCCTGCCGCGCCCGGCGTGCCGGACCTCGTCAAGAGCCTGAGCATCGGCCGTATCATGGACGACCCCAACGTGCTGGTCGCCTATCAGATGAACGGTCAGCCCCTGCCCATGCTCAACGGCTTCCCGGCGCGCCTCGTGGTTCCGGGTTGGTATTCAACCTATTGGGTCAAGAATCTGTCAGAGATCACCGTCCTCGACCGCGCCTTCGACGGCTTCTGGATCAAGACGGCCTACCGCATCCCCGACACCCCCTGCGGCTGCGTCGAGCCGGGCGCCAAGGCGGCGCACACCGTGCCGATCGGCCGAATGGTGGTGCGCTCCGTAATTGCGGCGCCCGAGAACGGAGCGAAAGTTCGGGTGGGGCAACCGGTCACGCTGAAGGGCGTCGCCCTCGACGGCGGCTACGGCATCGCCGAAGTTTTGGTTTCTGAGGATGGCGCGCGGTCTTGGAAGTCCGCTGCCCTGGGCGAGGACTTGGGAACGTTTTCCTTTCGCGTCTGGTCCTACTCGTGGGCGGCGAAGATGCCCGGCCGTCACAGCCTCATGGTGAGGGCGGTCAACAGGACGGGGGAGTCGCAGCCGCTCAAAGCGCTATGGAATCCGTCGGGCTATCTCTACAACGCCGTCGAGAGCGTGAACCTGATGGCGGCATGAACCCGCAAGCTTGAGGATCGGCGAGAACGGAGGAGGGTGAGTATCGCAAGCGAATGCCTGAGACGAACCGGTTTGACGGCTGCGGCATTAGCAGCCCTTGGATTGGTGGTTGCGAAAGCTCCTGCGCATTCCGGCGCTGCCCGACAGTCTGCGCCGCCTACCAAAGGGTCGGAAGTGTCGAGCACCTCCAAGAGCATCGAACTGCCGCCCGACAACGCCATGGGCGCGCTCAAGCCGGGCCCGGGCATGGACGTGGTGGAGAGGAACTGCTCCATTTGTCATTCGACCGACTACATCGTCCCGCAGCCCGGAGGCGACGCTCAGCATTGGGAGCCCGAGGTGCGCAAGATGATCGTGAATTACGGGGCTCCGGTCGGCGAGGCCGACGTCCACGTGATCGCGAGCTATCTAGGCGCCCAATATGGATCTGCTACGGTTCAAAGCCCTCCTGTGCCCTCGCAGCTTGGTGTCGAGCCCAAGAAGCAGTGAGGTAGCCGGTCCGACGACAGCCTTCTCTCGGGCGGACCTTGATGGCGGTGATAGGCAAGGTCGGCCCGTCGCGCCGGCATCGGCGTCCGTGCTAGTATGTAAATTCGACCCAAGGCGATCAAATCTCAAAGATTAGGAAGGTTAGAACTTGGAAATGCGAGAAGTGAGAGAACATTCGTCTCTTCGGGGCCTGAGGTTGGCCCTGGGGGGCGTTTTCCTGAGCGCTTTAATCGTCAACACGGGCCTGGCCCAGAATCCGCCACAACCCGGGGCGGGAAACAATCCTGCGGCCACGAACCAATCACCGGGCGAGAACCCTCTGCCTGCGACCGGCGAGTCGACGGCAGCGAAGACGCCGCCCGATAAGGTGGTGATGCGGGTGGGAAGTCAGCAGGTGACCGCCGGGCAGTTTGAGGGGCTGGTGAGATCTCTGCCCGTCGCCTTTCAGCGAACGGTGGCGCAGCAAGGCCTGAAGATGGTGGGCGATCAGTATGCCACCCTGCTGGTGCTCTCGCAGAAGGCGGTGACGCAGGGTCTGGATCAGACGCCCGAGTTTAAGGCCAAGCTCGATCTGCAACGCCTTCAATGGCTGGCTCTCGATGAGCAAAAAAAGATCGCCGATGACGCCCAGGTGACTCAGGACGAGATCAAGGAGTATTACGACACCCATCAGAACGAGTTTGAGGAAGTTCTGGTGCGCCAGGTGAACGTGAGAAAAAAGGTGGCGAGCGCCCGGGCAGACGCGCCCGGCTTGCCGGAAGCGGACGCCAAGAAGCGAGCCGCGGATATCCGGCAGGCGCTGGCCTCCGGCCAGGACCCTGCCAAGGTGGCCGATCAGTACAAGATGGCGAACGTGGTCTTCTTCGACCCCAACCCCAGGCCGGTCCGCCACGGGCAGCTGGCCGGCGACATGGATAAGGCGGCGTGGACCCTCAAAGACGGCGAGGTTTCAGAAATTCAAGACAACCCGATGAATCTCTACTTTGTCCAGGTGGTGAAGCACGATCAGCGGAGCCTGGCCGATGTTTCCAAGGAGATCGAGGGCAAGCTTCATGAAGAGAAGTTCACCAAGTCCCTGGACAATCTGAAGCAACAGGCCAATATCTGGCTCGACCCGGCGTTCTTCGCTCCACCGCCCGGTGCCAAACCGGATGAGGACGAGGGGCCGGCCGGCAAGCCCCAGGCGGAAGCTCCCAAGGCGCCGCCCGCTCAGGCAGCGCAGTCAAGCGGCGCCACTAAGCCGCAATGATGTTTCGCTGAACGAAGACCTTTTTTAACAGTTCTGTTAAAAAGCTTGTGGAAAAGGCGCTTGATCGTCAACCTAAGGTATCGCCACTCAGCGGTTTCTAACTGTTTGCACTATCCTTGTGGCATCTGGGAAGGCGTTTGATAGCAGACAATTTGGCCCTCTAGATGCGTCGGGGAGATCGCCTGCGCATCTGTTCCGCGGACCTCAGCTGGGGGATTCAAGTTGCTTCAGAGCAGCGGCTGCGGGGGCTTGAGCTTGACATCAAGGGTCGACTCGTCCTTGCTGACCGTAAATTCTTTGCCAAAGGCTTGGTGGCGCCCTTCAGTTACCAGCAGCTTGACGGTTCCTTCCGGGACCAGCATAAACTTGCACATGCCCTCGGCATTCGTCTTGGCGCTGTAAGAGAGCGTTTTCGACCGGCTCAGGGCATTGTCCTTCTTCTTCGGTGTCTGAAAGACCAAGGTCAGGTGAGCCTGGTTGACAGGCTTCCCGGTGTCGGCCTCGGTAACGACAACCGTGACGGTGATGTAGCTGGGCGAGTCGCTGACCGCAGCCGCGCCGGCGGCCGCTGTCCGCGCGCCGAGAGCAAGCGCCAAGCCCAGAAGAGCCACCTTGAACCGCCCCACACGATACATACTCGCCTCCCGCAACGCTTTCCGATCTTCGGACACTGAGCGGCCAGGCCCTGCTCAGCAGCTTTTATGATACCGCACCACGCGTGAGGTTTGAATCTCTTGAGCGAAGGGGACTATGGGATTTGCAACCGATGCCATTCACGTTGGGCAGGAGCCGGACCCCGCCACCGGCGCGATCATTGTTCCCATCTATCAGACCTCCACGTTCGTTCAAGAGGAGCTGGGGCGGCACAAGGGTTACGAGTACTCCCGCACTTCAAACCCCACTCGAGCGGCCTTGGAGCGCAACCTCGCCTGCCTCGAGGGCGGCCGATATGCGTTCGCCTTTGCGTCCGGCATGGCGGCTATCAACGCGCTGGCGAGCCTGTTGAAGTCCGGCGATCACGTGGTGGCCAGCCGGAATCTTTACGGAGGCGCCTTCCGGCTCTTTGATCGCGTGCTCGGCGATTTCGGGCTCACCTTCAGCTACGCCGACACGACCGATCTGGCCGGCGCGGAGGAAGCCTTCCAAGCCAACACCCGCCTGCTGTATATCGAGACGCCTACCAACCCCATGATGGAGATCACGGACCTAGCCGCGGCTGCTGCGCTGGCGCGCCGCCGGGGCGTGCTGCTTGCCGTGGACAATACCTTCATGAGCCCCTATCTTCAGCGGCCGCTCGAACTGGGTGCGGACCTGGTATTGCACAGCACCACCAAGTACCTGAACGGACACTCCGACGGCGTAGGTGGCGCCATCATGTTGAACGATTCCGCCCTGGCTGACCGCCTGGGGTTTCTGCAGAACGCCGCCGGAGCCATTCTCGGCCCCTTCGACAGCTGGCTCGTGCTGCGCGGCGTCAAGACCCTCGCCCTGCGCATGCGGAAACACGACGAGAACGGCCGGGCGGTCGCCCGTTTCCTGGCTTCCCATCCCAAGGTCCAAAAAGTGTACTATCCGGGCTTGCCTAGCCATCCGCAATACGATCTTGCCCGGCGGCAGATGAGGGGATTCGGTGGCATGATCGCATTCGAAACCGGATCGCTCGAAAGCGCCAGGCGCGTGCTCAAGAACGTACGCCTTTGTTCCCTGGCGGAGAGCCTGGGCGGCGTCGAAACCCTGATTTCGCATCCCGCCACCATGACCCATGCCAGCGTTCCCGCCGAAGAACGGCAGCGGCTCGGAATCACCGACGGTCTGGTGCGCATCTCCGTAGGCATCGAAGACCTGGAGGACCTTATCGCTGACCTCGACCAGGCGCTGGCGGCGATCTCCTGACCGCGCTCTAGTCGCCTTCGCCAGCCGGTTGGAGGGAGTGGGCGAGCCAGTCGAGATAGTCGCGCGAGCCGTCGATGATCGGCAGGCAGATGATCTCAGGCGTTGCGTAGCTGTGTAGCTGCTGAATCTTGGCCTGAACACCCGCAAAGATCTCGCGGGAGGTCTTAATGAGCAGGAGATGCTCGCGCCCCTTCTCGATCTTTCCTTGCCAGTGATAAGTAGATTCGACCGGCGGCAGGACGTTCACGCAGGCCGCCAGCCGCGCCTCGACCAAACCTCGCGCCACTTTGCGAGCCTCTTTCAGACTCCCGGTCGTCACCAGGACTACAACTTTGTCAGTCACGAGTACTCCTCTCCATTCCCAGTTGCGGACCGGGTGCGCCCGGCGGCATCCACCATACAATGAACTCCGGCCGCCGACAACGCCTCCGCCCTAATGAGCGAAAATGCTCGCCAGCGGAGCCCATTTGGGCTTAAGATAGCTGCGGGCGTAACCGAGCTCGTGCCCCACCATGAAAGTAGCCTATCAAACTCGGCCCGTCTATTGGGTAGCGTTAGCCGGTGCGCTTTGCCTGGTGGCGGCGGTGGGATACCACGTGATCTGGGGTGAGCATGGGTATCTCGCCTTGCGCCAGGAGCGGCAGGAATACCGGGAACTCGTCCGGCAGACGAACCAGTTGGAACAGGAGAACGGCAGCCTTAAGAAGAGCATCGATGGCTTGAAGAACGATCGCAGAACGGTTGAAAAGAAGGCCCGCGAGGATCTCCTCATGGCCAAACCCGGAGAGATCATCATCAAGTACTCCCCGGACTCCCAGGCCCCAGACAGTGCCGGGTCGAAGGCGCCGACCCAAACTTCTGCCCGCTAGTTCGCGTCCGTGAGTCGGCGCAACGCCCCAAACTCATAAAACTCGTCCTGGATCACTCCCGCCGGTGTCGCCGATGATCTTCCTGCCGTAAGCGGAAATACACGGCTTCGCGCACCACGCTCGACGTATTGCCGCCGATGTTGTGGCCAAGCGGTAGTGGGCGAGAAGCAGATGGCCCGCCCGGCCGACGACCTGTCGTGGCCTGGCGAGTTCGACGGGCGGGTAGGGCGCCGACGATATCAACGCCTCGCGGCTGTCCTTTCGGAAATAGGCGGCGGCAGGACGTCGATCGGAAAATAGAAGTGGGGCCCTCGATGACCGCCGGGTGGCGGATCCTCTGCCCGAAGGCGCCCGACTTCACGACGGGCAGCCCGGACCAAACCGCCAGACACCACCTGCGGCACGACCACATTGCCTTCTTCGGCAAACGCCTTCACCTGATGCGGCTCAAGAATCACGCTTGCGCTCTCCAACCTCTTGGCGCGCCGGCCCAGCGAAATCACGAGCCGGCCGGGAATAGACGATCTGGCCGCGCTTCACTGTCAGCACGCAGTGGTTCCAGCCAAGGTAGTAAGGAATCTTACGGTAGTCGTCGACCGCCATCACCGTAAGATCTGCCTGCTTGCCGGCTTCCAGCGAGCCCAGGCGCGCGTCCCGCCGCAACGAGTAAGCGGCATTGATGGTGGCCGCGCCGATGGCCTCCGCGGGGGTGAGACGCATCGCCGAGCAGGCAAGGCTGAGGATGAACTGCATATTCAGGGTGGGGCTGGTGCCGGGGTTAAAGTCCGTGGCCAGGGCGACGGCCGCGCCCGCCTCGATCAGACGCCGGGCGGGAGCATAGCGGCCCGCTCCGACGTGCAGATTCGACCCGGGCAGCAGCGTGGCCACGGTTCGCGAGCGTGCCAGGGCGCGGATGTCCGCGCCGCTCAGATGATCGAGGTGATCGGCGGAGGCGGCGTTCAGGTCCAAGGCGAGCCGCGCGGCGCCGGTGCGCGTGAGTTGCTCGGCATGGAGGCGTGGCACAAGACCCCGGGCCGCGCCGGCTTCCAGCACTCGACGGCACTCCTCCACCGTGAAGGCGCCGCGGTCGCAGAAGCAGTCGATGAATTCCGCCATGCCCCGGCGCGCCGCGTAAGGAATGAGCCCGCCGATGATCCGGTCGATATACTCCTCGCGGCGGCGTTCAAAACCGGCCGGCAGGGCGTGAGCCGCGAGCAGGGTTGGAACCAGCTCGACTCCGGCCGTCCCGCGCGGCGAATCACCGGCCAGCCGCCGGATTACGCGCAGCAGCTTGATCTCCTGATCCACCTCGAGTCCATAGCCGGTCTTGACCTCCACGGTGGTGGTGCCGCAGGCTGCGAACTCCTTGAGAAAGCCGAGGGCTTGCGCCGCCAGTTCTCCGGAGGACGCCTGGGCCACCAGGCGCGCCGTCAGCCGGATGCCGCCCCCTGCCTTGGCGATCTCCTCGTAGGTGGCGCCTTTCAGCCGGCGGACATAATCTTCGACGCGGCTGCCGGCGAAGACCAGGTGGGTGTGCGAGTCCACGAACCCCGGCATCACCACGCAGCCGTGGCAGTCGATGGCGCGAGCCCGCAGCCGCCGCGCTTCACCGCGCAGATCGCGAGTACGGCCCACCGCGTGAATTCGGCCCTCGACGGCCAGCAGGGCGCCCCCGGGGACGATCCCGAGCTCTTCGAGGTCGCGCCCGCGCCGCGGCGCCGGTGGTCCGGCCAGCGTCAGGAGCTGCCCGGCGTCGTGGAAGAACAGCGCGGTGTGAGGATCCTCGGGCGTGCTGGGCGCGCGCTGCAGGCGCATTGGAAGGATGTCCGGCCTTTGCTAGAATAACATGTGAGATCTCACAGCGGGAGTGATCCGATGCCCACCTATACCTACGTCTGCAAAGACTGCAAAAAGTCGTTCACCCAAATGATGTCGCTGAGTGAGCACGACAAGAACAAGATCGCCTGCCCGAAGTGCAAGAGCAAGAAAGTCGAGCAGACCTACGCCGCGTTCTTCGCGGTCAGCGCCAAGAAAAGCTGAAAATCGCAGTGAAGAGTGATTGGTGACGGGTAGCCAGCGGGGTCTCTTGGTTGTCACTCGTCACGGGCTACTCTTGGAATCTTCACCCCTGCTTGCTGGGCGAACTGGGTCGCCTCCTCGTACCCCGCGTCCGCGTGGCGCGCCACCCCGATGCCCGGGTCGTTCGTCAGGACGCGATTGATGCGCTTCGTCATCTCCGGCGTTCCGTCCGCTACCGTCACCTGCCCCGCGTGCAGCGAATAGCCGATACCCACCCCGCCGCCGTTGTGAATCGAGACCCAGCTCGCGCCTGACGCCGTGTTGAGCAGCGCATTCAGCAGCGGCCAGTCGGCGATGGCGTCACTGCCGTCCTTCATGCTTTCGGTTTCGCGGAAGGGCGAGGCCACCGAGCCGCAATCGAGGTGGTCGCGGCCGATCACGATGGGCGCCTTGAGTTCGCCGCGCCCCACCAGGCGGTTCAAGCGCTCGCCGAACTGTGCGCGCTCGCCGTAACCTAGCCAGCAGATGCGCGCCGGCAGCCCCTGAAACTTCACGTGCTTTCGCGCCAGGCGGATCCAGCGGCTCAGGATCTCGTTGCCGGGGAAAAGTTCCAGGACCAGATCGTCGGTGCGATGAATGTCGGAGGGGTCGCCCGAGAGCGCCACCCAGCGGAAGGGGCCTCTTCCCTCGCAGAACATGGGCCGGATGTAGGTGGGAACGAAGCCGGGAAAGGCGTAGGCGTCCTTCACTCCCCCGTGTTCGTAGGCCATGGTGCGGATGTTGTTGCCGTAATCGAAGGTGGCGGAGCCCAACTTCTGCAGGTCGAGCATGCCCCGCACGTGCCGCGCGATCGAGTCGTAAGACCGCTTCAGATATTCCTCCGGGTCGCTGCGCCGCAGGGCTGCCGCTTCTTCCAGCGTCAGCTGGCGGGGGATGTAGCCGTTGAGCGGATCGTGGGCGCTGGTCTGATCGGTGAGCAGGTCGGGCACCACGCCGCGGCGCGCCAGCTCCGGAATCGCGTCGGCGCAATTGGCCACCAGACCGACCGAGGTGGCCTGCTTCTGCCGGACCGCCTGCTTGAGGATCCGCAAGGCCTCGTCCAGGTCATTGACGCAGATATCGCAGTAGCCCTGGCGGATGCGCCGCTTGATGCGTTCCGCGTCCACCTCGACCCCGAGAAAGGCGGCGCCGTTCAAAGTGGCGGCCAGCGGCTGGGCGCCGCCCATGCCGCCCATGCCCCCGCTCACTACCAGCTTGCCGGCCAGGTCGCTCGAGAAGTGCTTGCGCCCGGCGGCGGCGAAGGTTTCGTAGGTGCCCTGCAAGATGCCCTGGGTGCCGATGTAGATCCAACTCCCGGCCGTCATCTGGCCATACATCGTCAGGCCGAGCCGCTCGAACTCGTGAAACTTCTCCCAATTGGACCAGTGACCTACCAGGTTGGCGTTGGCGATCAGGACGCGCGGCGCCCACTCGTGGGTGCGGAAGACGCCTACCGGCTTGCCCGATTGCACCAGCAGGGTCTCGTCGTTCTCCAGTTCGCGCAGCGCCGCCACGATGGCGTGATAGGCGGCCCAGTTGCGCGCGGCCTTGCCGGCCCCGCCATAGACCACCAAGTCCTGCGGCCGCTCCGCGATCTCGGGATCGAGATTGTTCATCAGCATGCGCAGGGCGGCCTCCTGCTGCCAGCCCTTGCAACTGATCGAGGTCCCGCGCGGCGCCCGGACGGGTTGGTATTTTTCCCCGATGGGCACTTTCTCTTCGATCTCCGTTGTAAGGTCGCTCATCGATGATTCCCTTGAGCGGGGGGCCAGCTCCGGTCTCCGGCTGGCGAGAAGACGACGGTCTTTGGCGACGGCATAGCATTGCCCCCGGGGTAAAGGCTGCGACCGGCGGCCGGAGGGTCTTGCAACCTGTATCGGTAGGTTAATTCGACGGAGAGGTGCTGTCAAGGCGGTCCGGAGCGGCTGAGGCGGGCCGTGGCCGTGGCGGCAAGGGTGCACGATCCCGCCTATTGAAGTCGCGAAGTGTTGTGCAGAGGACATCTGCCTCGTGATCGAGGGCCCTCACCCGGCCCGCTCCGGCTGGTGAAAGCGCCGGCCGCGGCCCACCCTCTCCCCCTGGGAGAGGGCGAAGAGTCGGAAAAACAACCCTCTCCCTTGGGAGAGGGGGGACCGCGTAGCGGTGGGTGAGGGTCGGTACAGTTTCTAGTAGCGCCACCACAGACAGCGGCCTGCTCAATATAATGCACTCCGAGGGTCCGGGGTTAAGGAAAAGGGTGTTAGACGCACTGCATGACCACCCCTACTTCTGCCGCTGCAGCTCGAAGCTCTCCACCTTCTCCTGGCCGGCCTGCCGCCAGGTCCATTGCTCGGCGACGTGGTCGGCGTCCTTCCAGCTGATCGAGTGCGCGTTCATGTGGCCGGCATCCGGGCTCGAAAGGTTGGTGGCGTCCACGAAGGTGAATACAATTGCGTTGCTGCTCGAAGCGTCGGCCCGCATGCGCGGCTGATTGTTAGCCATGCAGTAGTGGGTCATCATCAGGTGGTCGCCATCCAGGTAATACATCGTGACCATCTGCGGTTCGCCAGCGTTTTCAATCGTTTCCATTATTGCCGTTCCGCCTGAGACCGCCTTGTAACTCAGGTGGATCGGGGTGCCATCGGCCGTCTTGCCCTGCCAGTTACCGGCCAGGGACTTTATCTTCTCGAACTGCGCAGCGCCATCGCTCCCGGCGAGCGCCACCGCCGCCCCCGAGACGAGGATTGCCAACAACATCGCTAGCACTCGAAGGTGTTTCATCGTGTCCCTCCCTTTTGTGGATTTCAGGTGTAAAGACATCTCAGGCCGCCGCCCGGACGCCTGCTCAGCCCCCGTCTTTGGGCTCACGACGGCTTCTTCGACCTCGGTGGTTCGCTCGCTCTGGGAAGTTGCCTCCCGACGCCATCTTAGCGCAGGGAGGGCCAAGAGAAAACTGCGGCCGGACTTCCGGGTGGTGGCGACGCCACGATCACTTTGGAGCCGGCTCCCCAGGCTTGGCCGCGGGGCAAAACTTCATGGTTCCCGTGTCAGTGCGGAGCGAGAGGTAGAGGTGGCCGTCCTTCGCGAGGACCGCCAACAGGCGCCACGCCTACTTGGCTCGGCGCGTTTCGAAATACAGATGTAAAATCAAGTTCAGCGCGCCGAGGTTAGTTACCGATGACCGTGTGTCGTGCTGGTAAGTATAGTTTCCCTCAATAGCGAAGCGCTTAGACCATGCCACCGAGGCGCCCCCAATCCACCGGGTGCGATTGACGATGCCGTAACGCGTGTCATAGTAAAGCTCGCCACTCACGTAGGGGACGATCGACGAGCCTCCCGTCGTGAACTCCTTCTCCGCCATCAGGCGGTAACGCAACCGGCTCGAGAATTCATGGCTATCGCCAAGCCAGCGGAGATCACTCCGCAGCCGATGCGATAGCAAGACGCCCCCCTTGATCGGGGTCCTCACATGCAGTTCTGTCAACATCCCATATTCTTTGTAAGCCTGCCCGTTGTCGCCAAGGCTTTGCCCCCCAAGATACCCGACGCGGACCAGAAAGCGTTTCATTTGCATGGCACGGTCTTCGTCCATCAGGCGGGTAATCCTTGCGCGGGGTATCGTTCGAAAGGCATAGTCCCCCTGAACGATTAGGTTCCCCTCGCGATAGGCGGTTTCGATGTTCTTCGATATTGAAACAAACGCCGAAAGGCGCCATGAGGGTGTAAGCCGCAACCACGTATCCACCTCTGGCCAGAACTCCTGCGACGACTCCCCGGCGATGACGGCGCGGGTTGACCCAAGCCAGACCATAAGAGCCAGGCAGATCCAGCGCAGAAAGAAGGTCCCGGCGACCCTCCTCCCACACGGTTTCCTGGTCGGCATGCGTCGCATACTGTTTCTTTGAATGTGCTAGGCAGGAGCAAACAGAACTGACGGGCAATGTTGAACCGCAAAATGGTTCGATTCTTCAAGGGTTGGTCCGCTCTATCCCGTGAAACCAACAACCCCGAAGTGGGCGGAAGCCGATGAGTGTTTCCTTCAAGAGGAAGTACTCTCCCTGGGCAGAGCGCCCTCCGGCGAACTTGCGGAAGCACCCGATTGTTGCCAGCCATGACCGTTCAGTCCCGGCTATATTGCCCTCCTACTTGCTCCCCACCCGTCGCATGCCTTCGATGAGCGGATGCCAGCCATACACGAGTGAGACCATAAACTGGTTCATGCGAAGGGCATCGGGAGCGGCGTCGTTAATCGTCGACTTGTAGCCGAACGTGAGGCCCAAGTTGTCGTTGATCTTGTACCCGAGCGTGAGTCCCAAGCCGAGGTTGTCGAGCTTCTTTCCTGAGACGCCGTTGATACTCGCTTTTCCGCCCGTGTACCAGGTGGAGTCGAACGCCGCCCAAAAGTGCTCCGTGAAGTCGCGAGTCAAGTGCCCGTCCAACTGAAACATCGGATCGGTCTCCAATGTCTGCCCGACAAAGTCATCGTTGGTTCCGAACAACCACACGGCAGGCAGGAATTCCAAGGTCGTGCGCCGGCCCGCCACCCAGGGGCCGAGTTGCCAAATGATGGGCGCGCCGACACGGCCATACCAGCGGTTCTGACCTAGATTCAGGGGCTGGCTGCTATCGTACTTGCCGATCGGCAGCGCCAGATCGCCGAGCAGGTCGATAGAGAACTTCGGCTCATAACGCAGCGCATCCGGGATATTTTTCTGTGCCTTTGGCCCGAGGACATTGATGTCGAACTCGACCATCGGATCGCCGAATCCGTCCGCCGATTGCTTGAACGTCTTGCCGGCCACGGTTACCTCGCCCGAGACTCGCCCCATGGGCACAAGGATCGCAACCATGGCCGCGCGATCGTGCAGGGACAAGGTGCGTGCATAACCGGCAAGGGCCAGTGTGGCATCGAAGTTCGCACCTGGTGTCACGATATGCGCTGGATCGAAGGGGTTCGTGTTGCCGCTCAGGGACTGAAAGATGACCGGCACCGCGTTGGTACCCGACAGCGTCTTCCAGTAGAAGCGCGCCGGGACCTGCGCCAAAGTCTCCAGCGGGCAGAGCAGGCCGATCGCGAGCATTATTGCTACGACTATGCAGAACCTAGTAGGCCTCATCGGACCTCCGTCACTCGTTCCAAGAGATTTCGGTTTTTCTACATTGATTCTGGGATCGGCAACACTCAAGGCTTGGGCGCAGCCATCATGTTCTTGGGTGGCACGAACTGTCGCTTGTAGATAAGCGGCGGGTAGCCCGGATCGTCCGGCACCCGCTGCGGGAGACTCTTTTCCAATGCTTCAAACCCGGAGCGACTCGGCAGCACTACGTTGTTCGTCCGGACGTAGCTGTCCCAGAGTGCGAGAAGCTCCTGCACCTTCTCGGGGTAGTCTGCGGCGAGGTCTTTTCGCTCGACGGGGTCGCTCGCGAGGTTGAAGAGCTCCCATTCCGCTTTCCCGTAAGGCTTGAATTCCCAACGGATCTTCCAGTCACCCTGCCGCAACGCGCGGTTGCCGAAGATTTCCCAGGCCAGGTAGTCCTGCTCCGTTCGTGGGGAATCCTCCTGGCCCGCCAGCAACGGGACCCAGGATCTTCCCAGTAACGGCGGTACTTCCTGCCCTTTGTTGGTCTTTGGATAGGTGGTGCCGGCTACTTCGAGTAGCGTTGGCATCAGGTCCGCCACATGCATAAGTCCGTAGTTGATACTTCCCTTGGGCCGCTTGACGATCGGACCGCTGACGATGAGCGCGTTACGGATTCCCCCTTCCGCAAGCCATCCCTTGTACTGGCTAAAGGGCGTCATCGATACCTGCGCCCACATCGGGCCGTAGGCGACGTAGGAGCCGGGATCGCCCCACGCGTTGGGATCGGTCTGCGACCACTTGCTTGCTGCGAATAGGTAGTCACGCGTGCCGGGAGTGCCCGCAATCATCGCGAACAGATCGGTGCCCTCGGCGCCGTTATCGCCGAAGACGATGAAGATCGTGTTGTCGTACTCGCCGATTTGCTTGAGATACTCGATGAGCCGGCCGGTGTGATAGTCTAGGTTTTCCACCATCCCCGCATAGAGCTCCATCTTCTTGCCGAGCACGGCCTTCGTCGCTGGAGCGAGCAGGATGGGATCGGGAACAAACCACATTCGCTCCGACAATCGCGTTCCAGCGGGCATAATGCCAAGCTCAATCTGTTTCTTGAGCCGTGCCTGCCGCACCGCATCCCAACCCTGGTCGTATTCGGCGACATGGCGGGTTCGCCACTCCCGCGGCAATTGGTACGGATCGTGCGGCGCTTGGTCGGCGACGTAGGCGAAGAAGGGTTTGCCGTCGCGACGGTTGGCCTCAATGTACCCGATCAGCTTGTCCGTGTAGGTTTTGGTCGCGTAGTAATGCTTGGGAAGGGATGTCAGGTAGTGTCCGTCTTCTGTAAAGACCGAATGCGGAGACGCGGCAGTGAAATTCGTCATGTCCCAATAGCTGCCCGCCCCGTCGAGGAGGGAGAAGTCACGCTCAAAACCACGCGCGGCCGGGATCTGGTCGGGAGCCTTGCCCAGGTGCCACTTGCCGACCATGTACGTGTGATAGCCGGCGTCTTTGAGCAACTGCGGCAGCGTGACCACCCGGTTGTTGAGGTAGCCTTCGTAGCCGTCCACGCCCCACTGGTTGGGCGCGGTCCACTCGTCCATGTTACCCAGGCCATTCAAGTGGGTATCGACGCCGCTCAGCAGGATCGATCGCGTCGGCGAGCAGGTCGCGTGCGTATAGAAGTTCGTGAAGCGCACGCCGTTCCACGCCAACGAGTCAAGGTTTGGCGTCTTGATCTCGCTGCCGAACGCACTCATGTCTGCAAACCCTAGGTCATCACCGAGGATGATGACAATGTTCGGTCGGCGGGGCGTATCTGCGGTAGGGTTTGGGTCCAGACCGGAATGGGGTACGGAAGACGGCGGCTTTTGCGCGGGGGTCTGTGCAACCGCAACCAACAACCACAGTGGAACTAACCAGGGAAGTCGAGTCTTTGTCATAACAGGTCTCCGTTCAAGGACTCATCTCCTTGCGAGCCATTAAACTAGCCGCCTGTAGACTGTCGCAGTGATTTAGATCACAATGAAACTTGACGAAACAGCGGCGCGCAGCCGGCTTCATGCCAAGCCTAAGAGCAAGAGGTGCGCCTTCTCCTAGAAGCGGGCGGTCCTACGTCGCCTGTGCTTCCCTGCGCTGCGGTCGCAAAAACCGGAGCACCGGATACATCCCAAACGGCGGTGCGGATGCTTCAGCCGCGTGACGATAAGCGCGGGCGGACCTCATACTGCGGCGGTCCGCGCTACAGTCGCTCGAATGTAGCCTATCTATGAACGCTACAGCGGTACTTGGCATCGGCTGAACCACGGCTTGACAGGCTTCTCCCTCCCATGCTACACAAGAAGGAAGCTATGCGAACGTTGCCGCATTGGCGGGATCGGGGTCTTGGGTGCGAGGCAATAGGCTCGTGGGGCGGGCGGCCAGGGGGTGCCGCGACCACTCAGATTTTACGAACGAACCCGTCAACTTATTGAAAACAAAGGCCCGTTATTTTTCCACAGACTCCAATCCCGTCAACTTACTGAAAACAGGCTGCTTATGGGTCGTATCCCGTCAACTCATTGAAAAGTAGGCTGGTTAGCAGCTGAGCGTTGACCATCTCCATTGGTGGATGTTAACTTTAGTCATGCCTTTTCTGCAGGCGAGGGGGCTTCAGTCAGGACAACAAGTCCCCATCGAAAGAATAAAAAGTCCGCCGGGAGCAAGAACCCTTCGGCCTGTTGTCGGCGACTCGCGATCGGAAGCTCGGCGGTTCGTCTGCGCGCTTGGCCCGACGCTCGCCGCGCTCTTGATCTGTTCTCTGCCGCTATTCGCGGCCTCGCCGGAGCGCACCGGCGTGCGCTTGAGCCGGGTAGCGATGGCTGACGATTATTATCTCGGCCGGGCCAAGCTCTCGAATGTCGACCAGAGTCTACAGTTGCTCCGCCAGTCTGTAACGGAGAACTCTAACGACTACGAGGCTTGGTGGCGCATCTCCCGCTCCGAGAACTTCCTGGGCCGCGCCCATGACGACAGCGATCCCCAAGCTGCCATGCAGGCCTTCCAGGCCGGGATTGAGGCTGGCCAGCGGGCGGTGCGCCTCCAGCCCAACCGTGTAGAAGGGCACCTGTGGCTCGGGGTCAACTATGGCCTGCTGGCGGAGGAGCAAGGGTGGATCAAGGGCCTGCGTCTGCTGGACACGGTCCGCAACGAGATGGAGGCGGTAGCCCGGATCAACTCCGACTACGAGCAAGCGGCCGGCGAGCGTACGCTGGCGCGCCTTTACTATCGCGCTCCGTTCTTCAAGGGCGGCGACAAGCAGCGCTCCATCCAGTTGCTGCAGGATTGCTTGAAACGCTACCCTCAGGATTCGTTCGCCTTGCTCTACCTGGCCGACGATTACCTGGCGCTTGGGCGGCGAGATGAAGCCCGGGCCCTGCTCGAGCAGATTCTGAACCTGTGCCCCGATCCTCAGTACGGCCCTGAGCTGGTGGCCAATCAGGCTGAGGCCCACCAGCGGCTACAACAAGAATTTCGCTCCGGGAAATAGAGGAGCGAGAAAGAGCAAGTCTTCCATGAAAGTCCCTTCCGGGTCGCTGACGACCCTCAACACATTGTTCCTTTCGGCCGTCGACCGTTACCGGAAGCCGGACGCGTTTCTGACCAAGCGCGATGGGCGCTATCAGCCTGTCTCCTCCGAGGAAGCGCTGCGCAAGGTGGCGGCGCTGGCGCGAGGTCTGGAGAAGCGCGGTCTCGGTCGCGGCGACCGCCTGGCGATCCTGGCCGAAAGCCGGCTGGAATGGTCGCTTACGGATTACGCCGCCCTGGGCCTGGGCGCGGTCAGCGTGCCGATCTATCCCACCTTTCTGGATTTTGACCTTGAATACATCCTGCGAGACTCGGGTGCCAAAGGAGTGGTGCTTTCCACCGCCGATCAGCTCCGCAAGATCCGCGATATTCACAGCCGCTTGCCGGAGCTGGAATTCGTGCTGGTGATGGATGAGGTGGTGGACCCCGTCTTGCGCGAAAAGGGCGTGGAAGGCTGGTGGGAAGTCGTGGCCAGCGAAGACCGGCCGGAGGCAGTGGAGTCCTTCCGCGCCCGGGCCCTCCAGGCGGACGCCGGCGACATCGCCACCATTCTGTATACCTCGGGAACGACCGGGAATCCCAAAGGCGTCATGCTGACGCACGCCAACCTCGCGTCCAATATTCATGCCACGGTCGACCTGTTTCCGTTGAATCCGGTTGACGTGGGCATGTCGTTCCTGCCGCTCTCTCATATCTTCGAGCGCATGTTGGATTTTAGCTACCTTCATCAGGGCGTTTCCATCGCCTATGCCGAGAGCTTTGAGGCTCTGCCGCAGAACCTGCTCGAGGTGCGGCCCACGGTGATGGCGGTGGTGCCGCGCGTGCTCGAGAAGGTCTACGAAAGGGTCCAGGAAACCGTGAGACAGGGTTCGCCTACCCGGCAGAAGCTCTTCGCCTGGGCGTTGCGGGCGGGTTATGCGGCCGTGCCCTACCGCCTGGAGCACCGGCCGTTGCCCCTTGGCATTGCCCTGCGGCGAGGCCTGGGCGATCGTCTGGTATTTCACAAGATTCGCGGGCGTCTGGGCGGCCGGGTGAGCGTGATCTTCTCGGGTTCGGCGCCACTCTCGGCTGATGTCGGCCGTTTCTTCTGGGCGGTGGGCCTCAGTGTTTATGAGGGCTATGGCCTGACGGAGACCTCGCCTGTTATCGCGGTGAACTTGCCGGGGCGGACGCGTCTGGGCACGGTGGGGCCGGTGATCCCGGGCGTGGAGGTCCGGCTGGGGGATGATTTCTCCAATGATGAAGGCCGGGTGGGCCGTGAGATCCTGGTGAGCGGACCCAACGTGTCGCCGGGGTACTACAAGCTGGAGGATGAAAACCGCCAGGCCTTCAGCGATGGTTGGTTCCACACCGGCGATCTGGGCACCATGGACGCCGACGGCTTTCTGGCCATCACCGGCCGGAAGAAACACCTGTTCAAGACCTCCGGCGGCAAGTATGTGCCTCCGGAGAAGCTGGAGAACCTGTTCCAGGGGCATCCTTGCATCACCCAGGTGCTGGTGATCGGCGACCGGCGCAAGTTTGTGAGCGCGCTGATCGTGCCCAATTTTCAGCGGCTGGAAGCTTACGCCAGCGAGCATGGCATTAGTTTCGCAACCCGCGAGGATCTCGTGGGACATCACGAGATCCGGGCTTTCGTCGAACGCCACGTGGAAACGCTGATGGCGGCATTGCCTCCGCACGAGCGGGTGCGCCAGATTGCGGTGTTGCCCCGCGAATTCACGATTGAGTCGGGGGAGCTTTCGCCCTCCTTGAAGATCCGCCGGCGAGTCGTCGAGGAGCGATATCGCGACCTGATTGAAGAGATGTACCAGCGCCGCGTCCCGCACGTTCAGGTGGTGTGATTCGAACCGTCCTGCGCCGCTAGCCGAAGTCGGAAGCATTGAGTCTTGCGGCCCTGTGCGGCCGCCTCCCATGTCTCCGGCGAGTCCTTCGATCGCAGAGTGGCTGTTTGGTCCGGGCCCCGCCGAGCCCGGGTCGCTCTTACCGCGTTGGCTCTGGCTGCGGGCTCTCGGGCTCATTTTTTTCTCTGCGTTTTACAGCCTCGCTTTTCAGATCCGCGGACTTGTCGGGCCCGACGGGATTCTGCCTGCCGGAACCTATCTCGGGGAAGTGGCGCAGCAGTTTGGTTCCTGGCGCTTCTGGTACGCGCCCACCTTGCTCTGGCTGGGCAGCGGTCCAGGGCCTCTCAAGGCCTTGTGGATCGCGGGTCTGGCCGCCTCGATTCTGCTCATCCTCAACCTCTGGCCGCGAGCTGCCATCCTGGTCTGCTTTCTGGCTTATCTCTCTTTCGTCTCGGTAGGCCAGGACTTCGCCGAGTATCAGTCGGATGGCATGCTGCTATCGGCGGCCTTCCTGAGCCTCTGGGTCGCGCCGCCCGGCCTGCGGCCTCGGCTGGGCCGCGATCACCGCCCCGCGCGCGCGGCCCTCTTCATGCTGCAGTGGCTCTGGTTCCGGATCTACTTCGAGTCGGGCGTGGTCAAGATCGCCAGCCACGACCCGCAGTGGCGGCATCTGACGGCGCTGGATCAGTACTATCAGAACGGACCCCTGCCGAACTGGATCGGCTGGTATGCCGCGCAGCTCCCGCACGGGTTTCAAGCGGCAGTGGCTCTCGCGACCTTGACCCTCGAGGTCGGTCTGGTCTGGTTGATGTTCTTCCCGCGCCGCTTTCGTTTGGTCCTCTTCTTTATCGTCACGCCCTTCCAGCTCGGGATCATTCTTACCGCCAATCTCGCCTTCCTGAACCACCTGGTTCTGTCACTCGGCGTCCTGCTGCTGGACGATCGGTTTATACAGCGAGTGCTAGGCCGGGTGAAGGGCTGGTTGCGACCGGCACAACAGATGGGAGCCACCGCCGGTCTCGGGCCGGAGGCGCCCGATCCGGCAGCGCTGGCGGCGGGCGTGGCGGCCTCGGACGAAGGATGGTCGCGATCGCGAGCTCGCTGGTTGTCCTCGCGCCGCCGGTTGTCGATAGTGGCGACGGGAGTCATCCTGATTTGGATCTTCTACGCGACCTTCATCGAGCTCTTGACGATGTTCGCCGGGCGGCTTCCGGTCCCGCTCGCGCCGGTGGCAGCCCTAGAACCGTTCCGCATCGCCGATCAATACGGTCTGTTTGCCGTGATGACGACTGCACGCTACGAGATTGAGCTGCAGGGGAGCAACGACGGCCAGACCTGGGTGGCCTACCCCTTTCGCTATAAGCCCCAGCGTCTGGACGAGCCGCCGCGCTACTTTGCGCCCTATCAGCCGCGCTTTGATTGGAACCTCTGGTTCGCCTCACTCGGCACCTGGCGTCAATACACCTGGGTAGTGCGCGCCGAGGTTCTGCTGCTCCAGAACGACGCTGCGGTACTCGCCTTGCTAGCTGGGAACCCGTTCGCGCGGGCAGCGCCCAAAGAGGTTCGCGCCGTCGAGTGGCAATATTGGTTCACCGATCTGAAAACGCGCCGAGCCACAGGCGCATGGTGGCGCCGCGAATTTCGGGGTCTCTACGCGCCGGTCATCGAGCTGGCTCCAGACGGCAAGGTCAACGCGCTGGAATGGCCCAGCGCGCCGTGATCATCACGGAGTTGCTTCGGGCTTCGCCGCAGGTTTGAGTCCTGGGCTAGAATGAAGGCAGGGAGATTCCATGAGCGATTCACTTTGTATTGCTGGACGCGAGTTCCGGTCGAGGCTGATCGTGGGGACAGGCAAGTACCGGAGCTTTGAGGAGACCGCCCGCGCCCTCGAGGCATCGGGCGCTGAGATCGTCACGGTGGCGGTGCGGCGGGTGAATCTGACGGATCGCGGCAAGGAATCACTGCTCGACTACATCGATCGCGATCGCTATTTCATTCTGCCGAACACGGCGGGCTGCTACACCGCGGACGAGGCCCTCCGCGCTGCGCGTCTGGGGCGCGAGGTCGGCTTGTCGAACTGGATCAAGCTGGAGGTGATCGGCGACGAGAAGACGCTTTTCCCCGACAATTTCGAGCTGGTGCGCGCCACCGAGACCTTAGTGCAGGAGGGGTTTGTCGTCCTGCCGTATACCAACGACGATCTGGTGGCGGCGCGGCGCCTCATCGACGCCGGGGCTGCGGCCGTCATGCCGCTCGGCGCTCCGATCGGATCGGGCATGGGGATCCAGAATTCGGCGAATCTTCGGATTCTGCGAGAAAGAATCACCGAGGTTCCGCTCATTCTCGACGCCGGAGTAGGGACCGCGTCGGACGCCGCCATCGCTATGGAACTGGGCGCGGATGCGGTGCTGATGAACACCGGGATTGCGGCGGCGAAGGATGCGATCCTGATGGCGGAGGCCATGAAGCATGCCGTTCTGGCCGGCCGCCAGGCTTATCTCGCCGGCCGCATGCCTAAGAAACTCTACGCCACCGCTTCAAGCCCTCTTGAAGGCATCGTCCGCTAGAGCCGTTTCGTCCCCGCCCCGTCTCAGCAGCCGGCCGAGACGCTAAGCCGCCCCGGCGGCGGCTTCTTGCGTCCGCACCACCTGATGCGCGGCTGATCTCAATGTGATCCGCGCCAGCAGACCTTCCAGGATCTCGTACCCCAGGCGGCCGAGAAAGTAGGCTCCGCCCAGGCCTCTCTCCTGCAAAATGCCCCCGGGCGTAAGGAAGGCGCGGAGCGCCGCTTCGTGTCGGCGCAAGACCTCCGAGCGAATGAACGCCGCCCGTGTGATCTTTCCTTTGAGCCGCTCGAACTGATAGAGGGTTCGCTTGCGGGCCCGTTCAAAACCATCCAGCAGAGTCGGGTCGATGGCGCCGAGGTCGGATCGAAGGTGCTCGAGGAGCCGGATAATCTCCTCTTCGCCCTGATCAAGCCGAGTCTGCCAGCCTGGGGCGAAACCTGTGGCTGCGATCTTCTGGCGTAAGTGACCTTCGCCCTGCCAGACGTCTTCGACGCTTAGATGGTACTGGTTCAGCAAGCGCTGGCTGCGCGGATCGATCAGCGTGAAGGCCGCGCGCGGGGCGATGACCGGTTGAGGCCTGCCGAAGGCCGGGTAGAGCACCGCACTCTGGCCGTGATAGGCGAGCTCCGCTGAGCCGGCGACGTAGGCTACGGTCGGAAGCAAGACGTCCTGCACCACCGGCCGGAACAAGGCGTTGGGAGTCCACCGCTCGGGGTGGGTTCCCGCCGAGGCCTGCACCTTTGCGGAGCTCAAATGTTCGCCCTCGTCCAACTTGAAACTCTTCCCGCTGTCCGTTAGCCGCAGGGGCTCTCGATTCCCTTCGTGCTCCGAGAACACCAGTGTGGATTCGTGTCCTACGTGGACCTGGGCGTGATACCCGGCAGCCACCAGCGACTGCGAGCGTTGCAACAAGAGTGCGTTCAAGTCAACCGCTTCGGCAACCGCCTTGCTGTAAAGCGGCGCTGCGAGGTTATGAAGTTCCGGATCGAGGGCATCGACGAGGATCACGCCCCAGCGGCTGAAGAGCCGCGTCAGGAAGCGGGCGAAGGCCGCTCCCCAGTGCGCTCCCGGTTGGTAGCTCTCCCGCAGGTCGTGGAGCAGCCGCTCACGCGTTTCACCCTGGGGAAGAGCTGACTCCAGGCGGCTCAGCTCCTCCGTGATCGGGGTCGTCAGCCGGGCGTAGCCTACCGAGCATTGCGGAGCGGGCCGGTTTCCGGGGTCGCTGAGCGCGACGCGGTTGTAGTCGTTGTCCAGGACGGCGGTGGACGCCACTTCCGCCAGATCGTGGTCTTCGGTGGCGAGCCAGAAAACCGGAAGACAAGGCAATCCCTGCGCGGAGAGCCACTCGGCCAGATGGATGGCGGTCAGCGCCTTGTAAAGTGTAAAGGCGGGTCCGGAGAAGAGCCCCACCTGCTGGCCCGTGACCACGGCCATGGTGCCCGGCTCCGCCAGGCGCTTGAGGTTGGCGAGCGTCGCGTCGCCCGCGCCAAAGGACTGGTTCTGCCGGGTCAGTACCGCAGCCACTCGGGAGCGCGAGGCGGGGGAGGCGTCGAGTCGGGCGGCTACTTTCTGGTAGCTGCTGAGCGCGAAGGGTGTGCCGCCGCCGTAGAAATCCGCCACTCGCTCGAAGTGGTTGATGTAATCGAGAAAGAGGGCGCTGGTGGTGGGCAGACGCGAGTAAGGGACGCAGTGACACTCCATAAGGTTGTCGGCGCGCAGACCAGGGAGCGTCAACGGATCCTCAATCCCGGTCGAAGATTAGATGACTGGAATCTCACAAAGGTTAAAGCGCCAGCCCGGCCTGAGACGCCTTGAGCGTCCGGGCAATGGCGCGCCGCGCGGCCGCATCCAGTGGAAGCAGCGGACCCCGCGGGTCGCCGCCGTGGAACCCCGCGGCCTCCATGGCGGCTTTGACCGCCGGAGTCCCGTACTTCAGGCTGATCTCGCCGGCCAGCGGAAGGAGGCGTGCGAACAACTCCCGGGCCAGCTTGTGCCGGCCGGCCCGGTATGCCTGATAGTAGGCCACACACAAATCGGGCGCAAAGTTGGCCTGACTCAGGACCGCGCCCGCCGCGCCCGCGCGCAACGCGTCGGGCAGAATCGTCAAGGATCCCGAAAAGACGCGAAACTTCTTGGGCACCCGCCTTAAGATGCTGCGCAGGTAAGGGAGATCGCCCGAGCTTTCCTTCAGGCCGGCGATGTTGGGGTGACGGGCAAGAGCCGCCACTGCCTCCACCGGTATCCGCACCCCGGTGCACTGCGGGATTGAATAGATCAACAGAGGGCGGGGCAAGGCCTCGGCGACCCGGCGATAATGAGCGATGAGTGCCGGCCCGTCCATTTTCGATTTGTAGTACCAGGGTGTCACCACCAGCACCAAGTCGGTTCCGTGCTCGATGGCCTCCAGGCTGAGACGAATCGTCTCGCGGGTGCTCTCGAGCCCGGTGCCGGTGATCACCAGTTCTTCGGGGCCCACGATGCTGCGCGCGAGTTCGGTCAGCCGCAGCCGTTCGGGGCCCGTGAGCAAAGGCGCTTCGCCGGTCGTGCCTGCGACCATCACGGCGGCAAAACCGATGCCGACGTAACGTTCGAGATTGGCACGGAAGGCGCCCTCGTCGATTTCGCCGGCGCGGTCGAAGGGCGTGACGAGGGGTGGGATGACGCCGTGCAATTGCTCGCGATTATGCTTCGGGGCCATGGTGATTCCTCAGGCGAACGGCTCGGTCATCGCCGGCATCTCGGGATTCGGCGCGGGCTTGCGGTGCAGCTCCTGCAGGCACTCGACCTCCAGGCTGCCCTGGCGCTGAGCGCGAATTCCGCTGACCGCCGCCACCGCTGCCGAGAGTGTGGTGATGCAGGTGATCCCTTGTTGAATGGCCGCCCGCCGGATTGCCTTTTCATCGAAGTGAGAAGCGCGGCCGAGCGGCGTGTTGATAATCAGATCGATTCTGGAACTCTTGATCAGGTCAGCGACGTTTGGGCGGCCCTCGTTCACCTTGTTGACCCGCTCCACGGGCACGCCCGCGATCCGCAGGTACTCGGCCGTGCCTCGCGTGGCTGCCAGTTTGAAGCCGAGGTCGACCAGGTCGCGGGCGATCTGCACGGCGTACGGCTTGTCGTGGTCATTGATGGAAAAAAAGACGCATCCTTTGGCAGGGATCCGCTGCCCGGCGGCTAGCTGGGCTTTGGCGAAGGCTAGGCCGAAGCTGGAGGCGGTGCCCATGACCTCTCCGGTCGATTTCATCTCCGGTCCCAGGATGATATCGGCGCCCGGCAGCTTGATGAAAGGGAAGACCGGCGACTTCACGAAATGATGCCGCACCGGCAGCTCCCCCTCGAGCCCGAACTCCCGCAGCTTGCGGCCGGCCATCAGCCGGGCCGCCAACTTCGCCAGCGGCACGCCGGTGGCCTTGCTCACATAAGGCACCGTGCGCGAGGCGCGCGGATTCACCTCCAAGACGTACACCTTGCCATTCTGGATGGCGTACTGCACGTTCATCAGACCTACCACCTGCAGTTCGCGCGCCAGCTTCACGGTGTACTCCCGCAGGGTGCGGCGCTCGCTGTCGGCGATCTGAAAGACGGGCAGGCAGCAGGAGCTGTCGCCAGAGTGGATGCCGGCCTCCTCGATGTGCTCCATGATGCCGGCGACCACCACGTCCTCGCCGTCCGCTAGAGCGTCCACGTCCACTTCGGTGGCAGCCTCCAGGAAGCGGTCGACGAGGATGGGGAACGCCTGATGCAGTTCCTCGGCGCGCCTCACGTACTCCACCAGGGTCTCCTCGTCGTAGGCGATCACCATGGCGCGTCCGCCCAAAACGAAGGACGGCCGCACCAGCACCGGGTAGCCGATTGCGCTGGCGATGGCCCGGGCCTCCTCCACGTTCATGGCCGCGCCGTTTTCGGGCTGCGGAATTCCCATGCGGGCCAGCAGTCCCCCGAAGTGTTTGCGGTCCTCCGCCATCTCGATGAACTCCGGCGAGGTGCCGATAATGGGCACGCCGGCGGCCTGGAGCTGGCGGGCGAGGTTGAGCGGCGTCTGTCCGCCGAATTGCACGATCACCCCTTCGGGCTTCTCCGCCTCCACAATCGCCATCACGTCCTCGAAGGTGAGGGGCTCGAAGTAAAGGCGGTCGGAGGTGTCGTAGTCGGTGGAGACGGTCTCGGGGTTGCAGTTGACCATGATCGTCTCGAAGCCTTCTTCCTTGAGAGCGAAGGCGGCGTGGCAGCAGCAGTAATCGAACTCGATCCCCTGGCCGATGCGGTTGGGGCCGCTGCCCAGGATCATGATCTTGCGTCGGCGGGTTGGCTCCGCTTCATCCTCCTCTTCGTAGCTTGAGTACAGGTAAGGGGTGAAAGACTCGAATTCGGCCGCACAGGTGTCTACCCGCTTGAACACCGGCCGCACCTGCCGCCGGGCGCGCTGGGCGAGAATTTCCTCGCCGGTCACGCCCCACAGATCCCGCAGATAGAGATCGGCCAGACCGAACTGCTTGGCCCGATGCAGCAGGGCTGCGGGTACGGAGGCCGGATTATGGGCCCGGAGCTCGCCTTGCAGTTCGACAATCTCCTGCATCTGGGCCAGAAACCAAGTATCGATCCGGGTGAGCTCGGCGAGCGAATCCACGCTGTGGCCGGCCGAAAGGGCGAAGAAAAGATCCCAGAGACGCTCAGGGTGGGGAACGGTCAGGCGCTGCTTCAGATCGTCCGGGTTCGAAGGCGGCTTGGGCGTCTTGCGTCCGGTTTCCAGCGAGCGGACGCCTTTCATCAAGGCTTCCTTGAAGGTGCGCCCGATGGCCATCACTTCGCCCACCGATTTCATCTGCGGTCCTAGGGTGTGATCGGAATCGGGGAACTTCTCCTGCGCCCATTTGGGAATCTTGACCACCACGTAGTCGATGGTGGGCTCGAAGCAGGAAGGCGTCTTCTGGGTGATGTCGTTGGGAATTTCGTCGAGAGTGTAACCCACCGCCAGGCGGGCGGCGATCTTGGCGATCGGGAAGCCGGTGGCCTTGGAGGCCAGGGCCGAGCTGCGCGAAACGCGCGGATTCATCTCGATCACCAGCATGCGGCCGGTCTCGGGCTGCACCGCGAACTGGATGTTGGAGCCGCCGGTCTCGACCCCCACCGCCCGGATCACGGCGAAGGCCGCGTCGCGCATGCGCTGGTATTCTTTGTCGGTCAGGGTCTGCACCGGGGCGACGGTGATCGAATCGCCGGTGTGCACGCCCATGGGATCGAAGTTCTCGATGGAGCAGATCACCACGCAGTTGTCGGCGCGGTCGCGCATCACTTCGAGCTCGAATTCCTTCCAGCCGAGCACCGATTCTTCCACCAGCACTTCGTGGACCGGGCTCGCTTGCAGCCCCCAGTGGACGATCTCCTCGAACTCCTCGGCGTTGTAGGCGATGCCGGCTCCGGTGCCACCCAGCGTAAACGACGGCCGGATAATGAGCGGGAATCCGAGCTTGTCGGCGGCTACCGCGGCCTCCTGCTCGTTTTTGACCACCGCGCTGCCGGCCACTTCGAGCCCGATGGCGCGCATGGCGTTTTTGAACAGCAGGCGGTCTTCGGCGATCTTGATCGCCTTGAGCGAGGCGCCGATGAGCGGCGCGCCGTACCGGCCCAGCACGCCCGCCTCGGCGAGTTCGACGGCGAGATTCAGCGCCGTCTGGCCGCCCACGGTCGGCAGCACCGCGTCCGGACGCTCGCGGGCGATGATGGCTTCGAGATACTCCACCGTCAGCGGCTCGATGTAGGTGCGGTGGGCGAAGTCGGGGTCGGTCATGATGGTGGCAGGGTTCGAGTTCACCAGCACGACCTCGTAGCCTTCGGCCCGCAAGGCCTTGCAGGCCTGGGCGCCGGAATAGTCGAATTCGCAGGCTTGGCCGATGATAATGGGGCCAGAGCCGATGATCAGGATCTTGTGCAGGTCAGTTCGTTTGGGCATGAATGCAGTCGAATGTCAAAACCTCAAGTCAAAAGCGGCATGCCCACATCAGTGGGCGACGAATTAAGGGACCCCGCCAGACCGCCGCGTCTTTGGGCTACGTGGTCTTATCGTCTTTTTTCCGGCCTCCCGGTTCAAGCGGAAACAGGTCCATGTTGAACCCCGGCAGTTCCTCGATCACGGCTGTCTCTCCAGACCCGAAATAGCGCGCCGGGCGGTCCGGGGAAATCACCTCGACCGTCTCGGTTTCGGGGTCGATCCACACCTGGACCACCTTGCTGAGATAGTAGAGCCGCCGCTTTTTTTCGACGTCCGAGGCCTTGTCCCCAGGCGAGTAGACTTCGAACGCCACGTCTGGCGGAAAGGGCGTAGGACCCTCGGGAATCCCTTCGCGGTACCTCTCTCGACGCACCACGGCTGAGTCCGGGCACAGCCAACTACCATCCGCCATCGTGAAAGCAACGTCGGCGCCGAAACAAACCCACTGTGCCGCCAGATCTTCCCAACGGCTCAGGGCTTTTCCGATCAGGCGGATCACGAGGCCGTGGCGGCTCCCAGTGGGTGACATAAAGCGCACCTCCCCGCCGATGTACTCCCACCGCTGGTCCGGCCTCCCGGCCGCCAGGAACTCTTCCCATGTCAGCGCAGCCTTTGTCGCCATGCGTCCCTACTTCACAGCCGCCAGACGCCCAGGCTTGTTAGCCGTTTCGCGTTCCGGTTCGACGTGCAAACTCCGAGTTCCTTGACTTGCTTCGTCTCACTCCCGTTGCGCACCGTGCAGGATCGTCCCGATTCTGGCTTCCTCTGCCTCGACACGATACACCACAATGAAAGGCGTCCCGCCCACCGCCAAATCGCGGGAGTGTTCCCTCCCTGGTCTTCCCACGTGCGGGAAGTGGGCCAATTTCTCTGCCGCTGTCACCAATCGAGCCACCATGCGATCTGCCGCTGGTGGATCGTCCAGCGCGATGTAATGCCAAATGTCGCTGACTTGGCGTCTTGCTTCTGGCGCCCACCTGATCCTCATGTTAAGGGTTCATCGTGAGCCTTGCCGCAGACGCATTTGGGCGCGGGCAGTTCGTGAGTTGAAGCCAGTGAAAGCAGCCAGGCCTTCATGTCCTCGTGCGCGATGTAGTGGCCCGCCTCGATCTCGGTGAATCCCCGACGTATCGATTCTAGCTGACGTTGCTGCTCCTGAACGTAGATCTCGATGGCATCCGCGACGAGGTAATTGACGCTCCGATCCGCGGCCTTTGCCAAGCTGTCGAGCCGGCTTTTGGTTTCCGGGGTCAGGCGAATGCTAACCGTTGTCGTTCGTGTGCTAGCCATGAGCACAGGTAACACGTCTATGAGCCTTGGGTCAACGCGATTTCTCATTGACCGGGAGGCACTCACAAGACCTTGGGCGTTTATTTTCAATAACATTCCAGCTTTGTCTTTGATCTGGACCTAGCTCCGGACGCCCCGGGGATCAGGCGATTTGCGCGCCTGCGCTCTCTCACCGAGCTTCCCCCCGATGTTCCTCCATCATTTTCGCAAAGCGATCGAACAGATAAGCCGCGTCGTGCGGGCCCGGCGACGCCTCCGGGTGGTACTGGACGCTGAACAGGGGCAAAGAACGATGCCGCAGGCCCTCCAGCGTCTGATCGTTCAGATTCATGTGAGTCAGGGCGACTTCGCTTGCCTTGAGGGAATCCGGATCCACCGCAAACCCATGATTCTGAGCCGTGATCTCCACCTTCTGGGTTTCGAGATTCATCACCGGGTGATTGCCCCCGTGATGTCCAAACTTGAGCTTGTAGGTACGTCCGCCGAGCGCCAGTCCGACGATTTGGTGGCCTAGGCAGATGCCGAAGATCGGCACGCGCCCGGCCAGTTCGTGCACCGCTTGGGCTGCGTACTCCACAGGTTCCGGGTCACCGGGGCCGTTCGAGAGGAAGACGCCGTCCGGCTTGAGGTCGAGGACGTCGCTGGCGGAGGTCGCCGCCGGAACCACGGTTACGCGTGATCCTATATCGACTAAGCGTCTTAGAATAGTATGTTTGATGCCGTAATCATAAGCTACTACATGAAATCGCGCCGGGGGCGGCGATTGACCATTTTCGCCGAAGATTCCGGCCGAGGGTTCCTTCCACTCGTAGCGCGAGGGCGCGGTGACCCGGCTGGCGAGGTCGAGTCCGACCATGCTTGGCGAGGCCTTGGCCTTGGCCACCAAGCTGGCCTCGTCTAGATCGACGGTGGAGATGATGCCGCGCATGGCGCCGTGCAGCCGCAGGTGGCGGACCAGGGCCCGCGTGTCGATCTCGGAGATCACGGGCACGCCAAAGCCGGCCAGAAAGTTTGACGCCCCTTCCGTCGAGCGCCAGTTGCTGGCCAAGCGGCTCAGTTCGCGGACCACCAAGCCCTCGGCGTACGGACGCATCGACTCGCTGTCGAGACCGTTGGTGCCGTAGTTACCGATGTGCGGGTAGGTGAGGATGACGATCTGGCCGGTGTAGGAAGGATCGGTGAGAATCTCCTGGTAGCCGGTCAGGGAGGTGTTAAAAACCACTTCGCCGCAGCGCTCGCCCGGGGCGCCGCCGCCGCATCCCCGGAAGATCCGGCCGTCTTCGAGTGCCAGGGTGGCTTCCATGTCGATCCTTTCGGTCCTCAGCTATCTGCTGAACTCTCAGTGTACATGATAGACGGCCCGATTCGGTTAATCTTGACACTCTTACACAAGTCGGCCCGGTCGCGCCGGCGCCAGAGGTGCGGCACACGCCAGACAAGCCGGTCAGACTGATGACTGAAAACCGGGAAAGCGCCCTACTGCAACGTTCCCATCTGATCGAGCGGCCAGTAGACGAAGGCCGCCTTGCCGTAGATCAAGCTCCGGTCGACCGTGCCCCAAACGCGGCTGTCATTCGACGAGTCCCGATGGTCGCCGAGCACGTAATAGTGGCCGGACTCGACAAAGACCGGGGGGTAGCTGTCGTGGTCCAGATAGCTCGGCGGAACGTAAGCCTTGGCGAGGGGCTGGCCGTCGATCCAGACCACTCCCTTCTGAATGCTCACCCACTCCCCGGGCAGGCCGATTACCCTCTTGATGTAGGACTTTGACGGGTCGAGCGGGTAGCGAAACACCACGATGTCGCCGCGCCGGATCGGCTCGAAGCGGTAGACAAACTTGTTGATGAAGATCCGCTCGTGATCGTAGAGGCGGGGCATCATGCTGGTGCCCTCGACCTGCACCGGCTGGTAGAGGAACACGATCACCACCACGGCGAGGAGGACGGAGAGAATCAGATCCCGCAGCCAGAAGCGGGCCTCGTAGAGGCGGCGTCGCTGATTCGCGGCCTCACTGGGTTGGGCAGACGGCTGAACCTGCTCCATAGGCTTGGCTCTTACACTCCTCTTTCATGTGACGGCCAGAATTCCCAACCGTTAAGCGCCGGCTGCGGCGCGCCCGGAGTCTTAGCCGAAGCTGTTCTTCACCCGGTTGGACGATTGCCGCACCAGCGGTTTGTTGTCGACCCGCACCGTGGAGCTCAGGTCCTCGAACAGGTGCCGCTGTTCCCGCGACAGACGGCTGGGGATCACCACCTGGACGCGCACGAACAGGTCGCCGCGGCTGTTCTCGTCTACGCGCGGCATGCCGAAGCCGCGCAGCCGGAAGACGGAGTTGGGCTGGGTGCCCTCGGGAATGCGAAGACGCTCCGGCCCGCGCAGGGTCGGAACCTTGATCTCAGCGCCCAGCGCGGCTTGCGAGACGGAAAGGGGGATGGTGCAGTAAAGATCGCTGCCGTTGCGCTCGAAGAAGGCGTGCTCGCGCACGTGAAGGACCACGTACAGGTCGCCCGGCGGTCCGCCATAGACTCCGCCTTCGCCCTCGCCGCTCACGCGCAGCTTCATGCCGTCTTCGACGCCGGCCGGAATCTTGATGCTCAAGACCTTTTCCTGCCGCAAGCGGCCTTCTCCCTGACATTGAGGGCAAGGGTCGCTGATCACCTGGCCCATGCCCTGGCAGGCCGGGCAGGCGCGGGTCACGGTGAACAGTCCCTGCTGATGCCGGAGCTGTCCGCGCCCGTTGCACGTCGAGCAGGTCACGGGGGCGCTGCCCCGGCGCGCGCCGCGCCCGCCGCACTCGGAGCAGGTCTCCCAGCGTGGAATCTTGATCTTGCTCTCCAGGCCGCTGGCGGCCTCTTCGAAAGCGATCTCCATTTCGTAGCGCAGATCGGCGCCGCGCTGCACGCGCGTCCGCGAAGTGCGCTGGCGTCCAAACACGCCGCCAAAGAACTCGCCGAAAAGGTCCTCGAAATCCGCGAAGATGGTGGAGGACGGGTCCGGCCAGCCTTGGGTGGCGGCGCCCGAAACCCCGGCATGCCCATAGCGGTCGTAAGCGGCCCGCTTTTCCGGGTCGGCCAGAACGGTGTAAGCCTCGGTGATCTCCTTGAACTTCTCGGTCGCCTCGTCGTGATTGCCCGGGTTCCGGTCGGGGTGGTGCTGCATGGCGAGCTTGCGATAAGCGCTCTTCAACTCCGCGTCGCTGACCTCCCGCTGGACGCCCAAGACCTCGTAGTAGTCCCGCTTCTGGCTCATGGTGTTGTGATGGGGTGCGCCGAGCCGCTCCGGAGGCTCCTCACCGGGCGCCGTCAGGCCTTGCTAGTTCGAGGCCTTTACCTTCTCCTGCTGATTCTGATTCGTCCCGCCCTGCGGCAAGACGGCCACCTTCACTACCGCCGGGCGCAATAGCCGCTGCTTGAGCTTGTAGCCGCGCTGGAACTCCTCGACGATCTCCTGGTCGCGGTGCTGGTCAGACTCGATCGTTTCCACCGCCTGATGGAGGTGGGGATCAAAGGTCTGGCCCTTGGCCTCGAGGGGATGAAGGCCCGCCCGGCTGAGAACTTCCATCAGTTCTTTGTGGATGAGCTCGACGCCCTGATAGAACTCCGGCGGAACCCGCGGGTCGCGATGCTTGAGGGCGCGTTCGAAACCGTCGAGGGCGGGCAGGAGCGAATGGATCAGATCGGCCGTGGCGTGCTTCAGGAATTCTTCTTTCTCCCGCTCGGCGCGCTTACGCAGATTCTCGAATTCCGCCTGCTTGCGCAGCAGCCGATCGTACATCTCCTGCTTCTCGGCCACGGCCTTGCGATAGGCTCCCGCCAGGTCCTCGGGCAGAACGCCGGGGCCGGACACCGCTTCCGGGGCGCCAGAAACCGGCGCGGCCGGAGCGGGCGGCGCGCCCGCGGAGGGTGGGCCTTCGGGCGGCGTGGACTCCCTGGTAGTTTCTTTCTCAGTGCTCATAGGATTCTCTATACCTATTGTATAACGGCTTTACTGAGGGCGGGCCTGAACCCTCGAGTTGTTACACCCTGCCGCCAGGCAGTCAGGGCGGTGCCCAGCCCTCTGCCCATATTAGATGTCCCTGTTGCAATGCTTGATCCGCAGCGGCCCTTGCCAGCGCAAGCCCCCTCAGTTGGCGCTCAGGAGCCTGCTGGTGACCTGGGCGACGTACTCCACGGCGTGGATGGCGCGGTCGTAGGCGATGCGCGTGGGACCGACTACGCCCACGGCTCCGACTGTCCGGCTGCGGTACGAGTACGGCGCCACGATCAGAGTGTAGTTTCGCATCTCCGCCACGGGATTCTCGCGCCCGATCAGAATGGTGGCGCTCGAACCCGAGGAACACTCCAGACAAGCGGTCAGAATCTGGGCCAATTTGGCCTTCTGCTCGAACGTTTCCAGCAGCGCCCGCACCCGCCGCGTGTCCACGAACTCCGGCTGTCCGAGGATCCTGGAGGTGCCCTCCAGAAAGAGGAGGCCCGATTCCTGCTGGCCGATCGCGCCCGCAGAAAACAGGTGGGCAAGACGGGTCAGCAGCGTTTCGCAGGTAGCCCTGAGCTCCTCCATGCGCTTGAAGATCTCCAGCCGGATGGTCCGCAGCGACCAGCCCCGGAACTCGGCGTTCAGGTAATCGGCGGCGCGGTCCAGCTCGGCTTGGGGAAGCTCATCTTCAAGGCGGATCACTTGGTTTTCCACCACGTCGGGTCGGGAGACGATCACGGCCAGCACCCGGCGGTCGGGCAGGGCCACAAATTTGATGTGCTCCAGCAGCTTCTCGCTGGGAGCGGGCGCGAGCACCACGCCTACGTTCCCGGACAGTTCGGCGAGCAAACGCGAACTCCGCACCATCAGCTGTTCGGTCGAGCTTCCCTCCGCCCCCAGGGACTGGTGGATGTAGCGGGCGGTTTCCGGCTTCAGGCTGCACCCGGCGGCGACGCGGTCTACAAAAAGGCGGTAAGCCTTTTCGGTGGGAACCCGCCCGGCCGAAACGTGGGGCTGCTCCAGGTAACCGTCGGCCTCGAGCTCCATCATGGTATGGCGGATCGTAGCCGCGCTGAGATCCTGAGCCAGATCTTCGGCAATCGCCTTGGACCCGACGGGCGCGCCGGTGGCCACGAAACGCTTCACAATCGCTGAGAGCACGTCCAGCTGCCGTCGTTCGAGCTCGGCGCGGTGTAGCATGGCCTTAACTTGTGCCTTATCAGTCAACTAACTTCTGTCACATTTTAAGCGGGCACCCCTCGGACTGTCAAGCGCGTGCACTCCTGCCGATGATGGGTAGACCTCTCGAGGCAGAATTCGGCGCGAGGAGATCAAGACGGCGCCAGCGTCTGGTTCTTACTACCTTAATCCCACTGGTAGCGGTAGATCTCGTCGACCTTGGCGTCGGGCGGCATCAGGGCGAGTTCCTTCAAATAGCCGGTGCGCAGGTCGTACACCCAGCCATGCAGCGTTGGCCGATGCTCGTTACGCCACGCCCGCTGAACGATGGATGTCTTCGCCAGGTTCAGCACCTGCTCGGTGACGTTGACTTCCACGAGCCGGTCCCAGCGGGCCTGCGGGTCAGCAATCGAGTCGATCTGGCTCTGTTGGCCGCGGTACACGTCCTTGAGGTGGCGCAGCCAGTTGTCGATCAGGCCTAATTCGTGATCGCTCATCGCATGGTGGACGCCGCCACAATGGTAGTGGCCGCACACGATGATGTCCTTCACCTTCAGGGCTTCCACCGCATATTGAAGGACGCTCAGCATGCTGAAATCCGTGTGGACCACCATGTTGGCGATGTTCCGGTGTACGAACAGTTCGCCCGGTTCGACGCCGGTGATGTCTTCGGACGGGACGCGGGAGTCGGAGCAGCCGATCCACAGGAACCCAGGCGTTTGCGTCTCCACCTGTCTTGAGAAGTAATCCGGCTGGATCTTGAGCTTTTCCTCCGCCCAGGCCTTGTTGGCCAGCAGCAGCTTCTTGTAGGATTCCATGGATACCTCGCCTTAGAGTCGGATGTTCTCCCAGCCCTTCAGTTCGATCACGATGTTCTTGTATGGAGCCAATTGCCGGAAATCATCCACGATCTCCTGGATGTCGCGGTCGATGAACAATGCCCGCGTGCCGTCAATCATCAGATGCGAGTTGTCGGGCAGTTCACGCAGTTTCCTGCGCAATTCCTTCTGATTGACGAAGCTGGCGTCCTTGGTGAAACGAAACAAGTAGTTCGAGTCTTGGCTGATCACCGTAATGCCCTCGTGGTGATTTCGAACCACGTCGGGCTCTTTGCAAAGGCAGCACAAGCAAAGGAAAGAGCCTTGCGAGGAGTGTTGCTAGTCGTACTAGTAGTTAGTGACATAATAGAGCGATATAACGTATAATGGGGCATGCGACCAGCAACCCCCATTGAATTGACGGCGGAAGAGCAACGAACTTTGGAAACCTGGATACGATCCTCGACGACCGAGCAACGCCTGGTGTTGCGGGCCAAGTTGATTCTGGGGGCCGCCGCGGGCGCTACCACGACGGCCATCGCCCAACAGTTGGGTGTCCGGGCGGCGACGGTGAGCCAGTGGCGGGGTCGCTTTGCCGCCCAGGGACTGCAGGGCCTGCAAGATCGGCCCCGCTCGGGGCGCCGCCGGCGTTATGACCCGGAGGTGGAGCGCCGTATCCTGGCTCTGCTGGATCAGCCTCCGCCCGCCGGTTATAGCAGTTGGAATGGCCGGTTGATCGCCCAGGCCGTGGGCAGG